>MDSW01125233.1_pt1 | contig 15618 bp, 12 predicted proteins | sample 811171 | NCBI WGS metagenome assembly MDSW01 (sample SAMN05326641, study PRJNA326480) | marine metagenome | isolation source: seawater | place: Atlantic Ocean: North West | collected 2012
AATAAATATTTAGGTTTAATTTCGGGCCGTTAGCTCAATAGTAGAGTACTGCATTGACATTGCAGGGGTAGTTGGAGCGTAACCAACACGGCCCACCAACAATAATTAATAAAAATTTGATTAATAGATTGTGGGTAAAAAGATGATTTTATTTTTATAGCATATATAAATAAAAGTAAAAAAATGAAAAAAAAATTAAATAATTTTAACTTATTAATAGTATCAAGTTATTTAATTTTAATTTTGGGATTTTTTTTTAGAGAAAATATTACAACAGGAGGAATAAATATAGATTGGGTCTATCATAAAAAACTCATAACTGGTTTCGCTGATGATTTTCAAAATTATTTTTCAACCTATAACAATAGACATTCTCCAATTTTTTATATTATTTTTTCTTATTTCAAAAAAATCGGTTTAGATTTTGAATCGATTAGATTTATTCATTTTCATATAAATCTTATTACGTTGTTTTTTACTTACAAGTGCATCCAAATTAAATATCCAGATATTAAAAAATTAAATATTTTATTTTTGGCGTTAGCTATAATTCTATTATCACCAAATTTAAGAACCTCAGGATATTGGCCTTCTCCTTATCCTCTTAGTATGACTTTTTTAGTAATTTCTTTATATTATTGTTTAAGATTTATTTATGAAAAAAGTACAGAGAATGAAAAAATTAAATTTATACTTTTAAATATATTTTTTTTAGCCCTATCATCTTATGTTAGCCCTAATCTATGTTTGTTTAGCATTTACTTTGCATATGTTTTTTTAAAAACAAATAGCAATAAGAACATCATTTTGATTATTATATTAACAAATCTTTTACTGGCCCTACCTGCAATATACTATACTTTTGTTTATAATAAATTTTTCATGTTTAATTTAACAGTATCTGAAGGTGTTCAGGATAGTATAAGGTTTAATTTTATCAATAAAATATTTATTATTTCATCAATTATATTTTTTCACTTAATACCTTTTATACTTAAATTTGATAACAAAAAACTAATTTTAAATTTTAAAAGTCAAATTAAATTTATTTTACCGTTAGTTTTATTTTTTTTATTATCAGTAAATAATTTTAACTTCAGGCCAGAATTTGGTGGTGGAGGTTTTTTTTATCAACTATCTAATTATTTAACAAAAAGTAATTATTTATTTTTTGTTATTACTTTTATTTCTTTAGTATTTCTTTTATTAGTTGCTAATAAAAAAACTAACAATTTTATTTTAATAATAATATTTCTTATGATGAATCCTCAATTATCAATATATCATAGATATTATGATCCATTGATATTGTTAATTTTTTTACTTTTTTTTAATAGTGATATTTTTAAAAAAAAACTAATAGAAAATAATTTAATTATTATTTTGTTTATTTATAATATGCTTTTTAATTTGTTATATAGTTTAAAAAATTTAATTTAATTTTTTTATTAAAATTATTTATTGATTTTTGACTAATTTTTTATCTTGTAGTTTATAAACCGAATCACATCTATTGAGCAAATTAAGGTCATGACTAATAAAGATAACTGTCAATTTATTTTTTAAACCATATATACTATCAAGCAAATTACTTTCTGCCTCTTTATCAAGAGAGGAAGTTGACTCATCAAAAATTATAATTTCTGGATTATTATAAAGAGCCCTAGCAATTCCTATTCTTTGTCTTTGACCGCCCGATATTTTAAAACCCCTTTCACCGATAACGGTGTCTGCACCACTTATTGAATTTTTTATAAAATTTTGAAGTTGAGATTGATTAATAGATTTTTCAAATAATTCTTTATCAATATTTTCTTTAGTATTAAAAGTAATATTTTTTAATACAGTATCATCTAATAAATTAACTACTTGAGGAACATAGCCAATTTTTGTTTTCCAAAAATCTGGTGTTATTTTTTTTCTCTCACCATCAATAATAATATTTCCATTATTTGGTTGAAAAAAACCTAGCAGCAAATCTGCCAACGTGCTTTTACCACTTCCAGAGTCTCCAAATATACCAACAAACTCTCCCTTTTTAATTTTTAAATCCATATCCTGGAAAATTATGTTTTCCTCTGAATATTTAAATTTAATTTTTTCTAAAATTATATTTTCTTTAAAAATTTCTTTTGTTTCATTAATTTTATAATCATTAAAAGATTTTATTATATCTATGTTTTGTTTATATTTATCTAGATCTGAAGATATAATTTTCGCAAATTTTTCATTTTTTTTAATTGAATTAATTGAAAATAAGATTTTGCTAGCCGAAGGTATAATTCTTAGTGAACCAATTACAAAAATTCCAACAACTGGTATTGCTGAGTTAATATCTTGTTCATTATAAAGTAAATCAAACAGAAAAAATAAAAAAATGCTAAAAATTAATAAAATTTCAAATAAAATTTTTGGTAAATTCTTAATTATTTTAATATTTTTGTTTATATTTTGATAACTATTTTCAGGTTCTAAATAAGATTGTAAGAAAAAATTTTCTTTCTGAAATATCTTTATTTCTTTAAAGCTATTTAGTGCTTGCATGATATGTTTTAAAGAAATACCAGAAAATTTAGCACTTTTTGCACCCCAATATCCAATATATTTTCTTATAAAATATCCAAATATACTTGCGGGCAACAATATAAATAAAATAATATATATTAGTATTTTTGAATCTATTAAAGCTAAAATAGCAAATATAGATATAAAAATTAGCAACTCAGAGGCAAGGACCATTAACTGGCTAATTGACACTACCGCATGATCGATACCATATTTCATATTTCTAATCAAAATTGAAGAATTGGTATTTACATGAAAAGTATAGTTTGTACTTAAATAATAGCTAAGAAGTTTATTAGTTAAATTCATTGTTAATTTTTTTAATAAAGTTTCCTGCCATATTTTTGTATAAATTATGTATAGATTTTTTAATATAAACAAAATTACAGCAAAAATTAAAAAACCAAGAATTGGAAATTCATTTAAAACATCTTTATTTGAAAAAAAAGAAAAGAATTTTTGAAAAAAACCTTCCATAGGAACCTCTTTTGTAAATAAAACAGTTAAGAATGGATATAAGGAACCAATACTAATAGCTTCTAAAAATACTGAAAAGAAAGTTATTAAAAAAAATATGAAGAATTTTTTTTTAAATTTTTCATCTAAAAGACTAAGGGGTATTTTTACTTCACTTTTTTTTATCATTTAAGTATATATTATATGCTATTTTTTATATATATAGAAAATTAATTTTAATTAGCAAAACCTTAATAGTCAAATTATGAAAAAAAGAATTTACATAATGATGGAAATAAAAAAAAGAGAATTAGATGCAAGAATTTATTTTGCTATGAAGGCTGCGTCAATGGGGTACTCCGTATGTTTTGGAAAAAAATCAGTAATTTATTACTATAGAAATTTTCTAACTAAAGGTCTTGTTTTTTTTAAAAGTTTTGGTCCAAATAATACTATTTTAATTGATAAAATTAAATCTGCTGGCCATAAATTGCTCGCTTGGGATGAAGAGGGAATGACTTTTATTCCAGACGAGTATAATGACAGAAGATTGTATAAAGAAAATTTTTATAAATTTGAACTTTTTTTTACTTGGGGTGAAACAGATCACAAAATTATAGAAAAATATCATCCAAAAATGATTAACAAGATATTTAAAGTTGGGAATTCAAGGATTGACGTTCTTAAAAGTCCTTTTAATGAGCTTTATCATAATCAAGCAAAAAAAATAAAAGAAAAATACGGAAATTTTATATTATTTCCAACTTTATTTACTCAATCAAATGCAGCTAGTTTATATGATAAAGATATTATTGAAGCTTTAAAAAACCAAGGATTTAAATCAGACTCTCCAACGGTAAGAGTTTTTGTAGATCTTGCAAAGCAACAAAAAGAAATTTTAAAAGTAATGTTTGAATTTTTTGAAAGATTTTCCAAGGAATGTTCAAATTATAAACTTATAGTAAGACCTCACCCGTCAGAAAAACTTGATTTTTGGCGCAATTCTCTTAAAAAATATAATAATATAGAAGTAATTTTTGACCATGAAAATACTTCTAGTTGGATTGCTGCATCAGATCTTCTTATTTCAACAAATTGTACAACTGCTATAGAAGCCTTTTTCTTGGGAAAACAATCAGTGAATTTTTTGCCATTTAAAAATGAAGACATAGAATATAAATTGCCAAAAAACTTAAGTTATGTTGTTAGAAATTTAGAAGATTTATTAAAAATTGTAAAAAATAAAAATAATGAAGAAATTACTAATTATATTAATAATATAAATAAGAAAGATGTTACCAAGTGGATTGATAATGCCTTTTCAAGTTGTTCTGTAGAAAAAACTATTAAAATAATTGAAAAAAATAAAGAGATCAGTTTTTTTTATAAGAATAAAAAAATGGATAAATTTTCAAGTAATTTTTTCATGCCTTTTTTTCGTATAGAAAAAAAGTTAAGATTTTTTTATCATAAACTAATAAATAAATCTTCTTTTATAAGCACATTAGTAGATCAAAAATTTCCAAATCTAACAAAAGCAGAAATAGAATATAGAGCAAATCTTTTATCAAAACATTTTGAAAACAAAGAATTTGTAATTAAAGAAATATACCCTGAATTATTTTCTATTGAGCAAAAAATTAATGATTAAAAAAACAATAATTTTTATTTAACCAATTAAATTCTTTTTCCCTTTTTTTAATAGCAAATATTGAATAGACCAGCCCCAACAACAGGCCGTGGCAGCAAAAGCTTCTCAATTAAATTTTAATTAATAATTTAGATCGCTGTTAATCTTTTATCAATTATAAAAATACTTAAATTAATATTTGAAACCATTTATAAGATAAAAAATATATTGTATTAGTGATTTTTTTTGATCCTAAAGATCTTTTTCTTGCAACTTTTTTAACAAATTGTAAACTTGATTTTTTTACCAATTACAACATTTTGTTTGGAATTATTGATTATACCTATTGAATTATAGTAATTTTAAGGTAAACCCAAGAAAGTATTTAAAAAAATATGAAAATAGGCAATGTAAGTATTGGTGATAATTATAAACCTTTTATAATTGCCGAGGTTGCCCAGGCCCATAATGGAAAAATTAGTAAAGTATTTAAATTTATAGATTATATTTCTAAAACTGGTGTGGATGCAATTAAGTTTCAAACACATATTGCCGATCAAGAATCAACTCTTGACGAACCATTTAGAAAAAATTTTAATTTTAATAATAAGTTTAAATCAAGATATGACTATTGGAAAAGTGTTGAGTTTAGCATTGATGAATGGAATAAAATTAAAAAATATGCCGAAAAAAAAAAATTAATTTTTATAACATCGGTATTTTCTTTAAAAGCTATTCAAATGATGAAAAAAATCGGCATTAAAGCTTTTAAAATAGGATCAGGTGAGTTCAATTCTTTAGATTTAATTAATGAAATTATAAAACTTAAATTACCAATTTTATTAAGCACTGGAATGGTAAGATTAAGTGAAATCGACAGGCTAAATAAATTATTAAAACATAAGAAAGCCTCATATGGTTTTTTCCAATGTACAAGTAATTATCCAGTTAATTTAAAAAAAACTGGCATAAATTTAATTAATGATTTTAAAAAACGGTACAATTGCCCTATTGGACTGTCTGATCATAGTGGAACTATATATCCTTCAATTTTTAGTTTATCATTAAATTCAAATTTATTAGAAGTTCATGTAAAAATTGATAAAAATGATAAAGGACCAGATGCTTCATCCTCGATTGAAATTCAAGATTTAAAAAAAATTTGTGAAATTAATAACGCAATTTATTTAATGAGAAAAAATCCAGTCGATAAATCTATTTTAAGTAATGATATTAAGAAAATGAGAAAAATTTTTGGCAAGAGTATATCCTTAAAAAAAGATTTAAAAAAAGGTGAGAAGATTAAAATTAAAGATATTATAATGAAAAAACCAGCTACTGGTTTTAGCTACAAAGATATAAACAATGTGGTAGGCAAAAAAGTTAAAAAATTTGTATCAAGTAAAAGAATATTAAAAATGAGTGATTTACAATAAATGTCTAAAAAAAAAATATGTGTAATAATTAACAATAGGGCAAATTATGCGCGGATTAAATCTGTTCTAACCGCAATACAAAACCATAAGAAACTTCAATTACAATTAATATTAGAATCATCGGCTATCCTACCTAGATATGGGCAGGTTGATAAAACTATAAGAAAAGAAGGTTTTAAAATTGATGAAATAATTTACACAGTTATCGAAGGAGAAAATCCAACTACAATGGCCAAATCTGCCGGTCTAGCGGTTATAGAGTTAACAACTTTATTTGGCAATTTAAAACCAGATATTGTTCTTACTGTTGCTGATAGGTATGAAACATTGCCAATCGCAATGGCGTCGACTTATATGAATATTCCTCTTGCTCATACTCAGGGTGGTGAAATAACAGGATCTATTGACGAAAGCGTTCGACATTCAACAACTAAATTGGCACATATACATTTCCCAGCAACAAAAAAATCAGCTTTAAATTTAAAAAGGCTTGGTGAAAACCCAAAAAATATTTATTTAACAGGGTGTCCTTCTATAGATTTAATAAAAAATGCAAATTTAAATATCGATAAAAAATTTATTAAAAAATATTCATCTTTTGGTGTAGGTTCAAATTTAAATTTTTCAGAAAAATATATAGTAGTTTTGCAACATCCCGTTACTACTGAATATGGCAGTGGGCTTAAACAAATAAAAGCAACGATTGATGCAGTTAAAAATTTAAATATACAGGTTGTATGGCTTTGGCCCAATGTTGATGCGGGTTCAGATGATATATCCAAAGGCCTGAGAATTTTTAGAGAAAATGACAAAACAAAAAATATAAAATTTTTCAAGAATTTTGAACCAGAAGATTATTTAAAACTCATAAATAATTGCTCTTGTATTGTTGGAAATTCAAGTTCTGCATTAAGGGAAGGATCTTATTTAGGAATTCCAGCAGTAAGTATTGGAACAAGGCAACAAAATAGAGAATGTGGAAAAAATGTTATTACAGTTACTCATGATTCAAAAAAAATTAGATCAGCAATTATTTCAAGAATAAAAATGAAAAAATTTAAATCTGAAAAAATTTATGGAAATGGAAATTCTGGAAAAAAGATTGCTGAAGTATTATCCAAAGTTAAAATTAAAATTCAAAAAAAACTTAACTATTAAATATTTTAATGAATAATAAAAAAAATATTAAAGATCATGAAAAAATTTTAAGAGAAGAAATTTTTTTTACAAATACAAAATGGCCACACTTTGATCTTCTTTTTGATGATATTAAAAAATTATCAAAAAAATTTCTAAAAAAAAAAACAATCTTAAGTCTAGAAAGAAATAGATTGTATGGAGGTGTAAGTCTGTTTGCACCTTTTTTCAGTCAAAAATTTATTTCAGTTGATTGTTATACAGAAAAACTTTTTAAAAGAGGAGCTTATAATAAACATTTAATAAAAAATAATAAATTAATAAAATTTTATAAAGATTATTCATTTCACTATAAAAATATAAAATTAAAAAAAAATTCTGTAGATTTAATACTTATTCCAAACCTTCTACATCATATTGAAGATTTGAAAAAACTACTTTTGCAATCAAAAAATATATTAAGAAAAAATGGGTATATATATATATTTGAACCATTAATAAGGGAATTACATCAAGCGCCTGAAGATTATGGGAGATTTACTCCATATGGTCTAAGAAAAAAACTTACTAAACTAGGGTTTAAAAAATTTAAAGTAAAATTTAATGGAGGAGCTTTTACTGCCACAGCCTATTGTTGGGATCAAGCTATTCAATATTTACCATTGAAAAAAAGGAAAAAAGAATTTAATTGGTTAAACAAAAAAATTAGCTATTTTAAAAAACTGGACAAAAAATATTCAAAAAACTTAGTAAGAAAAAATACAAGTTTCCCAGTAAGCTTTTCTATTTTAGCTCAAAAATAAATGAATAAAATTATAATGTATCATTACGTAAGAAGTTATTCTTCAGAATTTCCCTTTTTTAACTTTTTACATAAAAAAAATTTTTTAAAACAAATTAATTACTTTAAAAAAAAAAAATTATTAAGTTTAAAAGAAAATTTTAATTATTTCTTAAACACAAAAAATATGAATTTATTATCTTTTGATGATGGAGTTAAAGATCATTATTTTGTTTTTAAAAAATTATTAAAATTAAATTTAAAAGCAATATTTTTTGTATCATCCTATCCATTAATTAAAAAAGATTTTTTAAGCACTCATAAAGTCCATTTAATATTAGGAAAATTTAAATTAAATCGAATAAATAAAGCACTGAAAAAATTGAAAATAGAAATCGATTTTGATAAAATTGATTCTCGAAGTAAAAATTATCAACTTAAAAATGTTAGAAATCAAGAAGAAAAAGAAAAAATTTTAATAAAGATTTTTTTAAATTTTAATTTAAAAAAAAATAATTATAAGATTGTAGACAACTTATTTAATTATTTTTTTTCTAAGAAATTACAAAAAAAAATTTTTAAAAATTTTTATCTTAATAAGTCAGAAATAAAAAAAATGTATAATTCAGGTATGATTATTGGTGGTCATTCTTACTCTCACAAACTATTAAGTAATTTGAAATATAATGAACAGAAATATGAAATTGAAAAAAATATAAATCACTTGGGTAAAATATTAGGAAAAAAAATAAATTTTTTTGCTTATCCTTATGGTGGAAATTCAAGTTTTGATCAAAAAACAATAAAAATATTAAAGAAAAATAAAATTCAATTTATATTTAATACTGGTAATAAGTATATTAATAAAAAATGTGCAAATTATAATATTCCCAGGTTTAATTGTAACAGATTTAAATTTGGTACAATATATAAATATTAAAATGTTAAATAATAAAAGAATTCTTGCAATTGTACCTGCTAGAGGAGGCAGTAAAGGCATTAAACTAAAAAATTTAAGAAAAGTAATGGGAAAAAGTCTTGTAGCAATAGTTGGTAAATTATTATTAAAAATAAAAATTATTGATCAATCCGTCATATCAACAGATCATAGTAAAATAGCTAAAGAGGCTATAAAATCCGGTTTAAAATTTTACTTTTTTCGACCCAAAAAAATCTCCGGAGATAAAGTTTCTGATACGGCAGTTCTTTTGCAGGCTTTAAAAGCAACTGAAAAAGTTGAGAAAAAAAAGTACGATATTGTTGTTATGCTACATCCAACTTCTCCTCTAAGAAGATCTAAGGATGTAATAGGTGCAATAAAACTTTTATTTAAAAAAAAATTCGACAGTGTATGGACCGTATCAAAAACTGATTCTAAATATCATCCGCTTAAACAATTAATAATAAAAAAAAATAAATTAAATTATTATTCACCAAAAGGAAAATCTATAATTGCTAGACAACAATTGAATGACGTTTATCATAGAAATGGAGTTGCTTATGTAATAAATGCAAACTTTTTAAGAAAAAAAAAGAAAATAATAGGAAGTAACTCAGGTTTTTATATTATAAAGGATAAGCAAATTTCTATAGATAGTTTAGATGATTTAGCTATCGCTAATAAATTTTATGAAAAATAATTTTTTTAACGCAAAAAGAGAAGTTGTAGACAACAATATTTATCTTAAAGGTAATATAAAAAGAAAACCTACTCAAAGATTTATTCAAACATTTAATACTATTAAAAATAAATTTAATAAAAAAATAAAGTTTTGTGATGTTGGCTGCGCAACTGGTGGATTTATAGACTTTTTAAATAAAAAATTTCCTGAAAATGAATATTATGGTTTTGAAAAAAGTATAGCCTTACTAAAAAAATGTAGAAAAAATATTCCTTATGCAAAAATAATGAAAATAGATATTGAAAAAAAATTAAAATTAAAAATTAAATTTGATTGTATTACAATGATTGGCATCTTGATGAATTTTGATGAACCTAAAAAATCTATTAGCAATTGCCTAAAAATGCTAAAAAAAAATGGAATATTAGTTATTTATTCACCATTTAATGAATACCCAATTGATACTATTACAAGATCTAAAAGAAGTAAGAATAATTATTGGGAATTAGGATGGAATGTTCATAGTAAACTTACAATAGAAAAAATATTAAGATCCCTTAGTGTTAAAAATTATAAGTGGAAAAATTTTATTGTTAATTTTACTGTTAAGAAAAAAAAGGATCCCCTAAGAGTCTGGACAGTAAATGTGAATGGAAAAAGAATATTATTTAATGGTGCCTCACAATACATAGATGGAAAATTTTTAATAATTAAAAAATAGATATTTATGTTAAAAAAAAAAATAAAAAATAATAAAGAGATAATAGGAGTATTTGGTCTAGGATATATAGGGCTACCTCTAGCATTAAATTTTTCAAAAAAAAAAATTAAAACTTATGGTTTTGATACAGACATTATTAAAATAAATAAACTTAATAAATCTCAATCTTACCTTAGCAATATAAGCTCAAAGGAAATATTAAAGGCAAAAAAAAATGGTTTTTTTGCTACAAGCGACTATTCATTAGTAAAAAAATTAGATGTAATTATCATTTGTGTACCCACTCCATTAACCCAAAATAAAAAACCTGACCTTAGATATATAAAATCTACGCTAAAATCTTTATTGCCATTTTTGAAAAAATACCAACTAATTTCACTAGAATCCACTACATATCCAGGAACTACCAATGAAATTATTTTACCAGAACTAGAAAAAAAAGGTTTTGAGATTGGAAAAAATTTTTATTTATCTTTTTCACCTGAAAGATTAGATCCTGGAATAAAGAAAGTTTTGATACAAAATATTCCTAAAATAACGAGCGGTATTACTACTCAATGTTTACAAATTAGTTCAAAAATTTATCAGAAAGTCTATAAAAAAGTTGTAAAGGTATCCAGCACTCAAGCAGCGGAGACCACTAAACTTTTAGAAAATGTTTATAGAGCTGTAAATATTGGTTTAGTTAATGAATTAAAAATCTTAACTGATAAATTAAATTTAAACATACATGAAATCATAAATGCAGCATCAACAAAACCATTCGGTTTTGTTCCTTTTTATCCGGGGCCAGGACTTGGAGGTCACTGTATTCCAATAGACCCATATTATTTATCTTGGAAAGCTGAAAACGTTGGAATTAAGACAAGATTCATAAAATTAGCGGGTGAGATAAATTCATCAATTCCAAAAATAATAGTAAAAAAAATAAAAAATATTTTTAATAAATCAAAAAAAAGAAACTATAAAATTTTAGTTTTAGGTGTCACATATAAAAAAAATATTAATGATTTAAGAGAAAGTCCTGGAATTAAAATACTTGATTTACTTAAAAAAAATAAATTTAAAGTAAGCTATAGCGATCCTTTTATTCCAAAAATTCCTAAATTAAGAAATTACAATTTGAATTTAAAAAGTGTGAAAGTTACAACTAAATTGTTAAAAAAATCAGATTTAATTTTGATCGTAGCAGATCATGATAAATTTAATTATAAATTTATTTATAAATTTAGTAAATTAATTCTAGATACTAGAGGGGTGTACAAAACCGATCTAAAAAATAAAATTGTCTACAGTTTTAACTAATAAGCTTTTATCACATATAATAAATGTGAAGGAAGAGGGCTATTTTCCAAATTATCAACTAATTGTTTGTTAACCTTTTTATTTAAATATAAAAAATTATTATTTTTTCTTTTCTTTTCGTACTGCATTGGTCTTCTACCTAATCTCATATAATTTAAAAGATTATTTACATCATGCTCCATTAATCCAGACTTTTTAATTATTTTGAATTTATTTTTTTTGAATAAATACTCGCAGCTTTTATCTGTAAAATAAAAATTATGTGAAACTCTATAATCCTTATTTAAAAAATTTTTTTTTAATATATATTTATAAATATTATCATGATTAGGCACTCTTAATATAATCACTCCTGTCTTTGAAAGTATTTTTTTGAATGTATTTAAATATTTTGATGGATCATATACATGCTCGATTTGTGCTGGAGAAATTATCACATCAAATTTATATTTTTTTGAAATAATTTGTTCCAATTTATCAAAAAACAAATGTTTCTTTTTTTTTAGGTAAGATTTTAAATAAAAAGAATTATCACTTTCAGAAATACCTGCGGTCAATTTTGCAATTTTTTTTATTTTATCTAAAATTGTTAGACCAAAATCACAATTTACTAACAAAACTCTTTTTTTATTATAATTGTAAATCTTCATTATTTTCTTAAGTTTTGGCAGTTCTCTTTTTGTATGAAATAAATGTAGTTTTTTAATTTCTTTTTTATCTTTAACTTTTCGCAAAATTGCATCATCTGGTAGTGATGAATACCTTTTTTTTAGGAAAGAAACGTCGCAGGTAAGGCATCTATAAATTTGTTTTTTTTCATTTGTTAACGAATTAATTCCTTTTCTTATTTTGTCGTTCCAAATTAATTGGGTCTTTTTTGATTTACATATTGGACATTTTAAATTGTGCATTGGAACCAAGTTTTAATTTCGATATACCTATTGAATTAAAGTAATTTTACTGTATAAATTTTATTTATTTACTAACTATAATACAATAAGAACTTTATAATATAATTTATATGTCAAACAAGGCCAAAGTACTTTTCATTTATCCAAATGAGCGTCACATGAGTACGGTACCGCCATCAATTGCACTATTTTCACAATTGTTAAAAGACAAAGGCCACGAAGTTGGTCTTTTTGATACAACTTTTTACGAGTTTGATGATGAGATTAAAAATTCAGATACTGATTCTAGTAAAGTAAAACGTCTTACTGCCAGACCAATATTAGAAAAAGATGATGATGCATTGCACTTTGAATATTATACAAGTGATCCAGCTTTAGATTTAAGAAAAAAAATTATAGAATTTAAACCAGATTTATTGGCCATTACATGTACTGAAACCACTTTTCCTAGGGGATTAAAATTAATTAAACAAACACGTGACTTGGGCGTTTTAAATATTTTTGGAGGAGTATTCCCTACTTTTGCTCCTCAGTTAGTTATGAATAATAAAGAGATAGATATTTGTTGTGTTGGAGAAGGTGAAAATGCAATAACTGGGCTCGCAGATAAATTAGCCGCTGGAGAAAGTTATGCCGATGTAACAAATTTATGGTTGCGTAACCCTGATGGAAGTATTAAAAAAAATAAAATTACAGACCCAGTAGATATAAATTTACTTCCCCCTGTTACTGATATTGGTTTATTTGGTGAAAAAAGATTTTACAGACCAATGGGCGGTAAAATCAGACGCTTACTTCCAGTTGAAACCCATAGAGGTTGTCCTTATACTTGTTCATTTTGTAACTCTCCATCACAAAACAGGCTTTATGAACAACATTCAACAAAATTTTTTAGAAAAAAAAGTATAAAATTAGTTAGAGATGAAATTGAGCAACATGTTAAAAAATGGAAAATTAATTATATTGCCTTTTGGGCTGACACTTTTCTGGCATGGAATAATAAAGAATTTGAGGAATTTTGTGAAATGTATCAAGATTTCAAAATTCCATTTTGGTGTAACACAAGAATTGAAACAATCACAGAGTATAAAATGAAAAAATTAAAAGACATTGGCTTAGATAGAGTAACTTTTGGTTTGGAACATGGAAATGAGAAATTTAGAAGAGAAGTTGTTAAAAGAAATTATTCAAATGAAATGGCTATTAGATTAATGAGAGTACCTGCAGAACTCGAAATCACACATTCAGTTAACAATATTATAGGTTTTCCAGGTGAAACAAGAGAACTTGCATTTGACACTATAGAACTGTGTAGAAAATTTGAAAAAAGTGATAGTTTCACTTGCTCTACATTGGTTCCATTTAGTGGTACAGAAGTTAGACAAATGGCTGAATCGCAAGGATTAATTCATCCTGAGACCATATGCTCAGTACATAATTCCGATGCATCTATTCTTGAAATGCCCCAATGGGACAAGCAAGACATTGCTAATTTAGCAAAAGTTTTTACTATGTACATAAAGTTTCCTAGAAACCGTTGGCCTGAAATAAAAAAAGCAGAAACAGATAATATGCTTTATGACAGATTACATGCTGAATTTATTGATACATTCTGGTCTTCCAAGAACAATCCTATGGATAAAGAAGTTACCGATGCTGCGAAAGGTTTATTTTAAATTAAATTTTTCTTGAAAAAATTATTATTTTTATTATAAAAAAATCATACTGAAGTTTGGTGGGGAATCAGTGCGAAATTCACTGGCTGTACCTGCAACCGTAAAGTCGGAGCGCCACCCAGTACAGTCCGCTGTTGAATGAAGGCCAGGAAAAGTCTAATTCTGCAATGTAAAATTAGCAACGGCATTAAATTAGCTAATTTCATATATTTTTATGAAATTTAACAAAGGTGTCGTGATGAATATTATAAAAACAATTTTAGTTTTAATTATATCAATTTTTACTTTTAATGCCTCAGCATTAGAAAATTGTAAATGGAATAACAAAAAAGGAGTACCTTGCTTAACTATAAGCAAAACTCCAAATACTTCAGAATTTAATCAAAGTAGCGTTAATAAAATAATTATAACTAAACAAGATATTATTAATTCTGGAGCGGTAGATACAAACGATGTATTAAAACTCATTCCTGGGCTTGATGTTTTTCAATCAGGGCAAAAAGGTCAGCAAACATCAATTTTTACAAGAGGTTCAGAGTCTAATCATACACTTGTTCTTTTAAATGGAATTGCAATAAATGATCAGTCAGTAACAGATGGACTTCATGATTTTGGTCAAGACTTTGTTCAAACAATTCAACAGATTGAAATTTACAAAGGAGCTAATGGTGCACATTTTGGTCCAAGTGCTATTGCTGGTGCAATTAATTTTATAACAGATATAGATTATACAAATAGTTATTCAGTAAATAGCACATTAGTCGAAAATATTTTCAGAAATAATTCGATCGATGGTAATTATAGCAAAATTACAGATAGTGGTTGGCATTTAAATTTTAAAGGTGCAGCTAATCAAAGTGAAACTAACAGTGCAATTGCAAAAGGTAATGAAGATGATAGTTCTAAAAATTATCAAGTAAACTTAAATAGTGTCAAATGGATAAGTGATAACGTAAAATTTAAATCAACTCTTTACTCACGAAAAACTAAAGCTGACTATGATGGTAGTGCAACAGATGAAAAAGGATATGTGGCAGACAACAGAATGTATGCGTTGCAATCTGGTTTTGAACACAAATCTCAGAATTCTGAAAATAATTTAATACTTCATTATCATAATTATGATAGGGAATATCATAACGCAACATACTTGGATGAGTATGATAGTGAATCTTTGGTTGTTAAAGCTGATAGAAGTACAAAACTAAATAATAAATTTTCATTTGGATATGGTTCTGAATACAAATATGATTGGGGTGCATTTGAAAATAGAGGTAGCTATACAGCTTCAACAAAGGGCCACATGAAAGATTTGGGTTTTTTTGCAAATGCAGGTTATAAAATAAATGAAAATCAAATATTATCAATTTATGGACGA
>MDSW01096753.1_pt1 | contig 15615 bp, 8 predicted proteins | sample 811171 | NCBI WGS metagenome assembly MDSW01 (sample SAMN05326641, study PRJNA326480) | marine metagenome | isolation source: seawater | place: Atlantic Ocean: North West | collected 2012
TGATTACGGTCTCTACTACAATTCATTCGGAACTGATTTTTCTAATGGTACATTAGATGGTACAACTTTAGACCATTATGGAGATTTGTTATCTTTGGCTCCAGACCCATTTGTTAATCAAAAAACCGATTTTGAATCAGGTTTAGAATACTCATTCCCCTCTACAATACAACAATACGGTTCTCATTACGACCTGTGGTCAATATCCGATATGGCAATTTTAGGGGCAGTTCCTTCTGCTGGTGCTTACAATATGCCCTATGGTGATATTCCAGCATCTGCTACAGATGGGAATTATTTGTTAGGTACTTATCCAACATCCTCAGTAAATGGAGATGTTTTCCAATCTTTGGAATTACCTACAATTCTAACTCCTAATCCTACAAACGATTTAATTTTTAGTTTTGATCATTGGTATCATATTGATACGTCCTCAAATGTAACAGGAGACGGTGATGGGGTTTGGCTAGAATATAGAGTAAATGTGGGTGAATGGACACATTTAGCACCAGAGGGTGGTTACCCTAATACAATAGATACAAATTTAACCTCGCTTAATTTCACATTAGATGGAGATTATGATGGTGAAAATAGTACCCTCAATGTTTATGAATCTCTTCCTTCAAATCTTCCTTATTCAGGTACAATAGTTTCTGAAGACGGTTCAGTAGCAAATTATACTGGTTATGTAGGAAGTAAATTTAATAATATTGATCAAGGGAATGAAACACCTTTTAATACAAGTGCAATAAATAATTCTGGAGTCACTGTTAGTATAATTCCTAATGGTGCCCCATCTGGTGGAGTGCATGGATTCCCTGTCTGGGCAAGTACAGAAGCTTCTGGTTGGATTACATCAGTTTTTAATTTATCAAATGTACCTGATATTCCTGGTTCAAACTCTATACAATTTAGATGGAATTATCGTTCTTCTGCAGATTCTGCAGAGAGACCAGGTTGGTATATTGATAATATTGAACTAAATAATCCTGGGCAATTAGCTTATGATGCTTGGCTATATGGGTGTTCACCTGCAGACGGTTGTACAAATGCAAATGGAAATTATGCTAATCAGGGAGGAGGGTCTTTAGTATTTCCAATAGACCTAAGTTCTGCAACAGTAGATCCAACAATTAATTTTGATGCGCATTGGGCTTTAGAAGGTGGAAATGCTCCTTATGGAGATAATATGTATTTTGAGGTCAGTAAGGACAATACTACTTGGGAAGATTTAGTTCCTATTGGCAGTTCTCCATCAAATCCAATTCCTGGATCTTCATCCAGTGGGACAACCGGAGACACACAAGGTTTTGAATCTCTAGAATATACTTACCCTGCTGGTTATGTTGGTGATTCTACAACATGGTTTAGAGTGAAAGTTTCCACAGATTCCTCACTTGGCTGTGCATATCCTCAGTATTCTGAACATTGTGGGGTTTTCTTTGATAATCTTGAGGTCACTGATTCAAATACAGGAGCAGTCCTTTATTCGGATGATTTTCAAACTAATGTAAATGGTTGGCATGAAGCGGCACCTTACGGAGGATTTAACCCACAAGGTAATGACGGAATTGACGATTGGAAACATGTTGTAAATAATCAAGGTGCTTTCTCTTTCTCTGAAAGTTTTGAAAATCCAGTTGCAATAGGTGCTAATGGTTTTGTAGCTGAAAATCTTTATGCGGCATCAGAATGGCAATTTGGTGAAATTCCAAATCCACATCCTGGTTTTGGACCGCTTTCATTCCCAACAGGTAAACATGGATTTGGAATTGAATTTGCAGGTTCTTATGCGTGGGCTGCTCCACAATTACATACTCGTTTGACAACTCCGACATATACGCTCTTAGATAATGCAACAAGTTATTTATCATTCAGTCATTGGATCTGTGCTGAACCAAATTATGATGGTGGAGTTGTATTTATTTCTGTAAATGGTAGTAATTTTACACATTTCCATCCTACTGTACTCGGAGGTTACAATAATTCTTGGTATGACGGTACAATTGGTGGTATCTCCTCACAAAACCCACTTGCTGGTTATGATGCCTTTGTTGGCCAAGGTTATGGTCAACCCCAAAACGGAGGTACTTGTACAGGAACTGGAGTAACTCACCCAGGTTGGGAGAAAATGCGAGGTTCTCTTGAAGATTATAATGGTTCAACTGTACAATTTAGATTTGAATTTGCCGCAGATAGATATTGGAATTATGATGGCTGGTACATTGATGATTTGGGTATTGAGGTGGATTACTTCCAATTAGATGGGAAGTGGCAGAGTGAATTGCTTGCTATGGATGAATTAGGCGCTGGGTTCGTAGATGCTACTATGGAAGTGCCAAATGGAACATGGGTTACTGGCTCAATATTAAATGCAGGAGGGCAGGTAGTACCTGGTTTTGAAAATCTAACAATACCCTTTTCTTTAGCCGGTTTAGATTTAGATTTATATCCGAATATCAGACTACAACTAAATTTTGGAACTGATGACCCTCATTTCACTCCTACTTTGACTGAACTCTTCTTTGGTGGAGTAAGATCGTATGAGACACTTTATGCAGATCACAACGGATGGGAAATGCCAGAATCAGGAGTGACAATTTCTGATTTAGGAAATATGACAGTTACCGATGGACAACCTCACATCATTTCTAGTGAATTTATGTATTCATCTAGACCAATGAAATCATTTCAATTGACAGGAGTTGCTAATGTAACTGTATTCCTTAGCGATATTTCTGGAAATGTCTTGGGTAGTTTGATGCCGGGACAACAACTGATGTTCGATAATCCTCAACCTGGGGTACAAGTAGATATTAGACTAGATCCCTCAGGTTATCTTAATTGGTTTTATTTGATTGGAGTTTATACAGATCCAGCATTTAATCCTCAGATTGATATTTTACGTGATGGATATATTGATTGGGAATTTCCTGCAGATCCATATTATGGTCATTTTGGATGGCAAAATAGATTTTATGGTGTTACAGAAGATGGTGCTTTTACAGTTTCAAATTCAGAAGACCGTGGATTGGAGCTTGAGTTTTCAGAAAATGAAATTATTTCAATAAATACTTTGATTCCTGAAAATGCAAGTGTTGAATCTGCTATATTACCCGTTATAGCTACATCTGAGTTATATCATGCTAATATTTCTGCATCTTATTTAGGACAAACAAATACTGTCATGTTAGTAAATGATTCGATGGGTTCCCAAGCATTAATTGACTTGCCACTTAATGGACAGTTGACAGGTTCACAAACTATTGTAGAAAATGGAAGAACTTATTGGAATGTCGAAATTGATTTGAGTATGGATTTCTCAGGTCCCGATTCAACTGCTTCTATTAGTGTTGGTTCTATGGCAATTGGCTATGATTTGATTGAGAATATTTCAGGTTTAGAACCCATTTTTGAACCATATCATCAAACAAATAATGATAATGGGACTGCGAGTAATGTGAGGTACAACCTCTCATTATTGGCAGATAGAGGTGGAGTTTCTCTAAACGGATCTATTTATCATGAGTTATTAATTACAAATGAACCATTTATACCACCAGCTACATTTTATCCCGATGGAACTATTCAAACGGTAACAACTTCACATTACCATTTGGAAGATAATAATTTAATTGAAAAAGTACGATTGAGGGCTACAGCATCTAGTGGTGCATTTATTGAAGTGGATGTACAAGATTTAGATGGGACTCCTACATTTACACAGGTACTTGGTTCACAATTCCTTTCATTAATACCGGCTGAATCGTCAGCAACTCTTGTTGATGATCATTGGGTAATTGATTGGGGCTTCTTGGTTCAATGGGATTGGGATGATGAGCCTATCATTACTTGGAATTCATTGGCTATGGATGCAGAAGGGTATGGTATATCTCCTTATTCTGTAGATTCAGGTGGTGCAGGATACAACGCTGTTGAAAATGATTTAATGGTCACTGATTTTGAGATATTTGATCAATTTGGGAGGGCCGTAGTTGAGGATTCTTGGGTTGACGACAATAGTACATTGACAGTATATGGTAATGTTTCATTTGAAGATTCTACAGATAGAGTTCCTGAAATTGATGCTTTTAATGTAGTGGCTAATTTAAGTGGTACACTGGTTAATATGACTTCTCAAGATTCAGGTGCATGGTCTGGAACTGTTGTGACTCCTGTAAGAGGAGATGAAGGTGCTGGAGTGGTAATTCGTTATCCGCTATCTGCTGAAATTAATAGAGTTGGACCTGGAGATGGAGCTGAGGGCGGATCTGATGAAACTAGACAAAGACCTACAGTTGAATTTAGGATTGATGATGACGCTCCATCTGGAGAACGTTTACAAATTTATACGTCTGGTCAATATATCGATGCTGATGGATATACGTGGGATCCCGCTAAGGAAATTTCCTTACTCTTTACTGTTGCAGATAATCAGTCACTAGGTTCAGAAGTAACAATGCATTATTGGATTGAAGATATGCACGATTTATATGATCCCGCAGTAAATGGGAAGAATGGGGTTCCAGACCCACAGGAATATGCATCAACTACTATGATGATATTTAATTCGGGTGTTGCAGGTGAAGAAACAGTGAATTTCTTACCAATTAACTTAGAAGTTAATCAAGAGAATAATAGAGTTAGTGTATATTTCACTGCAATTGATTTCGCAGGTAATGAATTAAGAAATGGAGGTAGTCCAGGTTTTGAAACAGATTATGCAACAATATATACTGCAATTAATGAACCTACTCAAATTCTTCAAGATTTCATTTATCTTGACACAGAGAGTGAATATTTGATGGTTGGTCAAAATCATACATTGTCTATGAGAATCGATGAACCGAATGGAATTGGAACTGTTGATTACATTACCGTATATCTTTTAGGAGAAACTGAGGAAACATTAGGTGTTATGACATACAATCCTGTTACAGATGATTTTTCAACACCAGATGGTAGTTTCTTAGTGATTCATGATGTTGAAGTGACTCCATTCCAAGGTTCGCTATATAACTTGAATTTCTACTTCTCACTTGATTGGAATTTCCCTGAAGTCGCAAAAGGAGGGTGGAATTTACCCTCTATTGTTCTAGAAGATACAGATCCAGTTACGAACCCAGGTACATATGACTTGGTACTAACAAATATTGGAACTAATAGGTGGAGTTTAGACAATGAATTAATGGTTGAAATTGTTAACATGAGTGATTTATCTCCTCCAATGACTGCAGGGTCACCAGAATTGTTATATGTCGCTGAAGGTGATGAAGTTTCTGTTACTGGCGTTGTTAAGTTCGCAAATGCTCAAGAACCAATTAAGACAATTCCTCAAGGTTTATTGGTGAATTTAGACTTTAATTATGGTACAGAGGAAGTACATGGAGATTCAATAGTTGCTGATGAAGAAGGTACTTTTGAAATCATTGTAACATTGCCAACAAGAGCACTTAGTGATCCGAGGCTACCAATACAAATGAGTATTACAGGAATTCCAGAATTAGGTACTGATGTTTCAGATATTAATTCAATGATAATTGTAGATAGCGATGCTCCAACAATTTCTTTTGGTGCAAATACTTTCAAAGACCTCAAGTCTGATGAATTATCTGCAGTTTTAGTCACAGTAATCCTAAATGATGACGGAGGTATTGCAGATGGTCCTTTGAATATTTATTGGGCATTTACAGATGGTTTTGGTGGACCTGAAATTGTATGTAGTAGAGATAATGCTGAAGTTAAGCAAACATCTGGAGGATCTATCGGTTCAACCTCTTGGACTTATCAAGAAGCAATTGATATGACTCCTAATGATTGTTTTAGATTAAATATTGGTGATGGACTTAAAGTTTGGGTAGAGGTTCAAGACCTTGCAGGAAATATGCCAATAGGCACAGGTACAGAATCTCAACCTAGATATGTAGATGTTGATGTTCAATCCTTTAGATTAGAAATATCTGAGATAAATGTTCTTCCATCAGACCCATATGTTGGTGAAACAATTACCATTAGCTATCTTGCCAAAAATATTGGTAATAAAGCGGGGGATGGAAACGTATCTTTACAATTTAAGAATGACTTTGGAAATTGGACAACAATTTCTTCAAATACAGTTTCTTTAACAGATGGTCAATCATTCCAACCGGATCCATTTATCTATGAAATTGGTAGTGCAGGATCATTAGAATTGAGAATAATTGTTGATGGGATGGAAAGTGATGCTTTCCCTGTACTTGGAACTGGTGGTTCAGTAATTAATGTTGAATCAGGAGAAAGAGATGAAGGCGGTTCGATGATGATTTGGTTTGGACTTGGTGGTTTTCTACTATTTGCTGTACTTGGAGGAATAGGATTCATGATGTTCAGAAGTAGAGATGAAGAAGATTATTTTGATGAGGCAGAAGAAACGATTCAAAAAGAAGCCCCTGAGGTTCCAACAAGTCATGGAAGACAAGAATCTGATGAGCCTGTAGATACTTCTGCACATCCATCTCTTGCAGAGGCAATGGAAGCATTCCCATCCTGGGGAGAAGATGTGTTGTTACAATATTTAGAAGCTGGATGGTCTGTGCAACAAATGAAGGATGAATTCTACGAATAATAGAGTTCACATGCTAAATCCGCGTTTAGCTTGTCCTGGAATTGTAGGGGCAGATCCATTCTGTACTCCATCTGCTTCTTCAGTAATCACTGTTAACAGGGTATTTACTAGTGTTTTCAGTTGTTGTAATTCGTCTTCAAGTTCTTTGACCTTCGCCAAGTTAATATTTGATTTATCATTATTTTTTTTCATGTGCATCCCACCTTGGAACTAACCAAGTTAGAGGTGTTTCAAAAAATACGCTCTTGAACATTTTGGATGTTTTATGATTTTTTATTCATTTTTCGGACTTAAATTATTTATCCAATTATCCTTTAATGACAATTAGTGGTTTTAGTCTAGCAACAGGAGTTGCAAGTCCTGCACCATCAGTCATTTTTATGATTTCATCTACATCTTTGTAAGCATCTGGTGCTTCCTCTGAAAGAACATTTTCAGTTCTTGCATGAATTTGAATGCCCCTTTCTTTTAATTCCTCAAGCAGTTCCTTAGAATTAATATTCTTTCTAGCTTGAGTTCTAGATAATGCTCTTCCTGCACCATGACATGAAGAATCAAATGCATCATTACTCTTTTCAGGGCCTGCTAAAACCCATGAAGCAGTACCCATATCTCCAGGTACAAGTACTGGTTGACCATATTGAGAGAATTTGGCATCAAGATCTTTATGTCCTTTGGGTAATGACCTCGTTGCTCCTTTCCTATGAACGCAACAATTACAATTTTTACCATGGATTTTGTGAGTCTCAAATTTAGCAATATTGTGAGAGACATCATAAAGAACATTTACTTCTACATCTGATCCTAATTCAGTATGGAGGATGTCTCTAAATCTTTGTGTAACTGCACTTCTATTTGCAAATGCAAAATTACCTGCTGCTTGCATTGCTTGGATGTATTCTTGACCTTCTTTGGAGTGAATTGGAGCAGCAGCCAATTGTCTGTCAGGTAGGACTATGTCCCATTCTTTATGTCTCCAATTGTTTCCTTCTTTTTTATATCCTGTTTCAAGTCTTTTCAAATGATCGGAACATACTTGATGGCCTAATCCCCGGGAACCAGTATGTATCATTGCAACAATTTGATCAGGTAATAGTCCGAAACCTTTTGCACTATTGTTATCTAAAACCGAATCTACTGTTTGTAGTTCTAAAAAATGATTTCCAGAACCTAATGTGCCTAGTTGTCTAATGCCTCTTTCTATTGCTCTTTCAGATATTTCAGGCTCTTCAACATTAAATATACCATTATTTTCAATTGAAATTAAGTCTTCAAAATCACCCCAGCCAAGTTCGTATGCTGCTTCTGCACCACCTGAGATTAAATGTGATAATTTTGATTTATTTAGTTCATATCCTCCTTTTCCGCTTGTACCTGCAGGGATAAATTTGGCTAGATTTTTTCCTAATGATTTTATATTTGGAATCTCTTTTAGTGTTAGGTTTGTTGTGACAAGCCTTACTCCACAATTTATGTCAAAACCAACACCGCCTGGGCTAATTACTCCTCCATTATCTACATCAGTAGCGGCTACACCACCTATTGGAAATCCATAGCCGAAGTGCCAATCGGCCATCGCCCATACATCTCCAACAATTCCTGGTAAACATGCAGTGTTTCGTAATTGTGCTGGCCCTCTGCCATCTTGATGTTTCTTCCAATGATTTTCATCGGCTATTAGATTAGCATCTGCATTCATTGAACCATGCTTTTTCATTCTGACTACATTAGGCGAAATTCTTTCAATATGTTCTTGCCATGAAGAGTCATCCATATTTTCCCCTACGGTAACCTATTCAAATGTCTTGTGGACTATTTTTTAACGCTGAATATTAAATGTAACAAACAATCAGGCATTCATATGGTCGGGGAAGATGCAGCCGCAGCAGCAGGCGGGGGATTGATGAAATGGTTGTTGTTATTGTCAGGAATTGCTTTAGTTTCAATTACTGCTTACGGAATTTATGGTCCAGAGACAGATACTTCTCCTAAAATATTAGATGTTTGTGTAACTCATTCAGACTCAATAAATCATTATCATCCATGGCTTTTTATTGAAATAAATGGAAATGCGGTAAATATTCCAACAGATGTTGGAGTAACTCAAGAATGCATGTATGCAATACATACTCACAGTGGCGATGGTAAATTACACGTTGAGATACCAAGTTCAAATCCAATGAAAATCAAAGTTTCAGACTTTTTTACAGTATGGGATAAGGAATTTAATGAAAATCAATTATTAGATTACACAGTCGATGAGGATCATGAAATTGTAATGACTGTGTTTCCAACAAAAGAAGATTATATGAATGGAACTAATGGAGTCATTAGTACAGATTTTGGAAATCACGTTTTTAGTTCTGTGGATGCTGATGGTGATGGAATAGCAGATGGTGATGATACAGTAGTATTAATTGAATACAAATCAAAGGAGAATTAGGGTGAATATATGTCCTTGCCCCCTATTGACATACCTTATTTAATTGAAAAGGGGTATGAAAGAAGAAAATGTATTGAAACATCTCTTTGGTATTGGTCGAGCGACCCAAACAGAGCTACTTGTGGAGACACTCATTTAGATGAATATACATTTATTGGAAAACCATTAATTTCAGGATTTAAGGAAAGAGGTATAGAATTAAAAAATAAGATGCGAGACCGTTTTTTAAGATTTTTTCAGTTAAGGGATCATGCTAAAATTAATCATTATCCTATTTTAGCAAGATGGCGTGATGATATTCATTTAACAATTGCATCAATTGCAGATTTTCAACCTCATGTTACAAGTGGTTTAGTGGACCCTCCTGCAAATCCTTTGACTATTTCTCAGCCTTGCATTAGACTGACGGATGTAGATGCAGTAGGTCACTCAGGTCGTCATTTAACAACATTTGAGATGATGGCTCATCATGTTTTTAACAAGCCAAAAGAAGGAATAGAATATTATTGGATGAATAGATGTGTTGAATTATGTCATGAATTATTTACAGAAGAATTAGGAATAGATGCATTTGAGATTACTTATGTGGAAAACCCTTGGTCTGGAGGAGGAAATGCAGGTCCAGCAGTAGAGGTAATTGTAGGTGGACTGGAGTTGGCAACTCTTGTTTTTATGAATTTAGAGGAAGATGAAGAGGGGCAATACGAAATTAAAGGGATTAAATATTCAGAGATGGATTTACAAATTGTAGATACAGGATATGGTTTAGAGAGATTTTGTTGGGCTGCTGCAGGAACCCCTACTATTTACGAAGCTATTTATCCAGAATCTATAATTTGGTTGAAAGATTTATGCCAATTTGAGCAGAAAATTGAAGATATTAACATTGACGATTTAGATAATTTATTGGGTGAATTGTCTAAGGTTTCTGGAATAATGAATATTGAGATTGGTTCTGATGAAAATGAAATTTTTTCAAAATTAATAGAACGTTTATCTGAAAGAAAAATTACTGTTGAAAGTGAGCAAGTAAAAGAATTGATGAATACATTATCTAAAATTTATGCTATCCCAGACCATTTACACGCATTATGTAATATGTTGGGTGATGGTTTAGTGCCATCTAATGCAAAAGAAGGCTATCTTGCAAGAATGATGTCTAGAAGAGTAATGAGGATGAGGGATGACTTAGGAATACAAAAAACACTTCCAGAGTTAGCAGAATATCATTTGGAAGTTAATTTCGATTTAAGCAAGTCAAAACAGACAAAAAATGGGATCTTAGAAATTTTATCAGTCGAGGAAGAGAGGTATTCAGAAACATTAAGGAGAGGTAAAAATATTGTTTCAAATGAATTAAAGAAACATTCTAAAGACATAACAGAACTGCCAGATGATTTTTATTTTCAATTAAATGATAGCCATGGAATCCCTCCAGGGATGGCAGTTCAAATTGCAAATAATCTCTCTCGAGGAAATATAAAATTACGTTTAGGATTTAATGCTGAAATGGCTGAAAGGCATGCAGAATCAGTGAAAGTTGCTTCCAAAGTTAAAATTAAAGAGTTTCTAGAAATTAATCATAGTGTCGATGAAACTGAATTATTATATTATCAAAATTCTTTCCAGTTTGAATTTAATGCTAGAGTAATATTATGTGAAGAGATACAACATGATGATAATAACATCACGCATGCAATTTTATTAGATAAAACAGCATTTTATCCGGAGGGTGGGGGACAAGAACCTGATTTTGGAGAGATAATACATCCTAATGGAACTTCTAAAGTTTTAGATTGTCAGAAACAAGGAACTTATGTAATACACTTTTGTGATTCAAAAATTAAAGTTGGAACGGTAATTCACGGAGTAGTAGACTATGATAGAAGAAAACAACTAATGGATCATCATACTAGTGTTCATATTGTTGGTGGAGCGGCTAGAAAAATACTCGGACCTCACGTATATCAAGCAGGCTCCAATGTTTCAGAGGAATACGGAAGATTAGATATTACTCATTATAAGAGATTGACTAGAGACACTTTAGATAAGATCGAATCTTTAGCAAATGAAGTATTACAAGATGTAGATTATACAACAAAATCAGAATTGGATAGAAAGGATGCAGATTTAATTTATGGTTTTGATTTATATCAAGGAGGCGCGCCAAAATCAAAAAACATTAGAATCTTGGAAATTGGAACTCATGATACACAAGCATGCGGAGGCACACATCACGATATTCCAGGTAAAATTGGCCAAATTAGAGTTGTTAGGTCAACATTAGTTCAGGATGGGGTAGAAAGGTTACAAATTGTAGCTGGGAATGCAGCATTAGGTTATGGAAGAAGACAAGATCAATTAATTCGAGATTCAGCATCTACTTTTGGTGTTTCTGAGAAAGATTTGCCTAAAACATCTGGTAGATTTTTTGAAGAATGGAAATTACAAAGGAAAAAGATTGAACAATTAGAAGCCGAAATAATCAGACTTAGAACTTCTGGGGTTGATGGAGACGATTCAAGTGAGGTTGATGGAGTTCGGATAATTATTATGGAAGTTGAAAGTGATATTAAGCAAATGACAAAAATGGTTGGTGAATTAACTCTTGACCCTAAAAAACCGACATTAGCAATAATTGGAAGTAGAGATAAGGGTGGTAAATTATTAGTCTCAATTACAGAGAATAGTATCGCTTCTGAAAGATATAATGCTTCAATCATTTTACAGGGTATTTCAAAATATATTGACGGGGGAGGTGGTGGAAGACCTACTTTCGCCCAAGGAGGTGGGTCTAATTCGGAGGGAATCCCAAGCGCATTATCTGCAGCAAAAACATTAGTTCTTGGTAAATGGGAAGAAGCAAGGTCTGAAAATATACTTACTTCAAATGATATTGAAGATTTAATCAAAGTTGCGCTTAAGTTAGGGTTAGAATCTACAGAAATTGGTCAATATACTACAAGAGTTGCTATTCAACATGCAATTGCAGACGGATATGTTGATGAAGATGAAGCAAAATTAATCAAGAAAGCAGCAGAATTAGCAGGATTATCTCCAGAGCAAGTTGAGAAAATTTTTGAAGCGGTTAGTGATGGTAAAATTGATGAAGAAGAGGAAAAAATTCTCAAGAATTTACTCAGTTAATTTTTTAATCGCTTCCAAATCAAACCATGAACTAGCAGAACTAATGGCTTCATTTCTTTTAAACCACCTAATTTCTTCAATTTCATCTATTTTCAAATTAAATTCTAACTCATTTGAATTGACTTCAACGAGATACGTAAACGAAACGAATGAAATTCCCGCTTCATTAAAAATTTTTTGTGACACGATGGAGGTATTAGAATTATCAATTTCAATAGTTATTCCTAATTCTTCCATTGTCTCTCTAACCGCACCTATTGTAGGTTCTTCGTTATGATCAAGATATCCACCAGGAAGTGTCCAACAGCCTGTGAAATGGCCCCTTTTTACTTTCGCCAATAATATGTTTTTATTTTGATCCCTAATTACTACTTTTGATACTAGTCTATGAATTGAACGATATACGGATTCTCTTGCTGCTGGATGAATACAGGAATCTGAAATTACATCATCCTTCCAAGCCCAATTTTCAGGCCATGGGATTTCTGGTTGGCCCATTATAACAATAGTACTAGATTCTCCAATCTCTAGATTATATCTTCCTTTCATGCTCCATTTTATTCCCATGGAATCAACTTCAGATTCAGTAGGTAATCGAAAAATCCATCCTTTCCCCTCTTTTGAATTGTTTCTACCTTTGATTGGTATTTGAGGTCCATTCCCCTTAGAATCGACTAAAAGCAGCTTGCCATCGTGCTCAAGATGGATGAATGTTCCTAGGGCCATAATCTCTGGAAAAAGTTCAAGGTCATGAATGCAACGCTTAAGACTTAATTAATATCCAAGAATATCAGTTAATTGACTTTTATAGAAATTTGCAGAACCTTGAAGGCTAGATAATTCCTCTTCAGTTAGTTCTAACTGAATAATTTTTTCAGTGCCATTTGCTCCAAGAATAATGGGGACTCCAATGAATATATCCTTTAGACCATACTCTCCATCTAAATATGCTGATGCTGGGATTAGTCTTTTCCTATCATTTAACACAGATTCAGCCATAATGGCTGCAGCAGAACCAGGTGCATAAAATGCTGAACCACGTTCTAATAATTTTACTATTTCTCCGCCTCCACCAGCAGTTCTTTTACTAATGGCATTTATTGTTTCTTCATCAAGTAATTGAGTTATTGGAATACCTCCACAAGTAGTATATCGTGGTAATGGAACCATTGTATCTCCATGTCCACCTAATACCATAGCTTGAACATCTTCTTCATTACATCCAACTTCTTTTGCGACAAAATGAGTCATTCTTGCACTATCTAATACTCCTGCTTGTCCTATTATCCGTTCCTTGGGGAAGCCAGTAACTTTCCACATGTGGTATGTCATCAAATCTAAGGGATTTGTAACCATTATTACGATTGAATTAGGCGCATACTGCTTAATCCCCTCTCCAACTTGTTTAATGATTTCAGCATTTTTCCCGATCAAATCTTCTCTACTCATTCCAGGTTGCCTCGGAAAACCACTTGTAACGACAACAACATCTGAATCAGCAATATCTTCATAATTTGCAGTACCCGTAATATTCCCATCGTAATTCAAAACTTGACCATCTTGACTCATATCTAGTGCTTTACCTTTAGCAAACCCTTCATAAATGTCAAGCATTACTATATCTCCTAACTTTTTTTGTGCTAAAACAAAAGCACATGTTGCTCCTACATTACCTGCTCCAATCACAGCAATTTTTCTTCTTCCTCGACTCATAGTGTGTTCCACCGATTCTCCGAAAATATGGTGGGAAATAATCTTGACCGTTGTTAGTTTGAATTTTTAATCAAGTTAGTTTCAATAACCCCTTTTAACTCGGGTGTTCAATGAGACTAGGTGTAGTTTTAGAATCCGATTTTGAAACGAGGGTTTCTATAGTACCAAATTCAATTCCAAAGTTGCTTAAGATGGGATTTGAAGTGATTGTAGAAGATGGTGCAGGTAGGAAATCAGGTTATCCAAATTCAGAGTATGAATTGAAAGGAGCATCAATATCAAATTCAGATGAGGTGCTAGGTTCGGATTTAGTTACAAGTATTGGAGTTCCTGACTTTACGAAGATGAAATCAGGAGCAATGTTGGCATGCATTGCAGACCCCTTTAGAGATTTAGAAAAAACAAAACAGATTATAGAATCTGGAATAACTTTGTTATCTATGGAAGTTATACCTCGGCGTTTATCTAAGGGTCAATCAATGGATGTTAATTCCTCACAAGATAATCTTTCAGGATATTGTGCTGCTTTGAAAGCAGCTTTCAATATGCCTAAGTTAATGCCAATGATGACAACAGCAGCAGGAACAATAAGACCTGCTAAGTTTGTAATTCAAGGTGCTGCTGTGGCGGGTTTACAAGCTATTGCCACTGCTAAAAGATTAGGTGCTATTGTTTATGCTGTAGATGTAAGGCTAGCCGCAAAGACTGATTGTGAAAGTCTTGGTGGTAGATTTATTGATGTTCCTGGTTGGGTTGATGCTGAAACATCTAGCGGTCATGCAAATTCGTTATTCGATAATCCAGAATTAATGGAAGCATTTGATGTGGCTCTGGAAAAAGTTTTGAGTGATGCTGATGCACTTGTAACTACTGCTAGGATTTTTGGTAGAGATGCTCCAAAATTATTTTTTAGTGATGAAAGAAATGACAATTTACATAAAATTATGAAAGAAGGATCAGTAGTTGTTGATATGAATTTAGATACTGGCGGAAATACTAATCATTCAGACATAAATAATGAAGTTGTTAAAGATGGGGTTACATTTTACGGAACACCAATACTTTGTAGGACAGTTCCCAATACTGCTTCAATGCTTTATTCAAATAATGTTACTAATTTTGTTTCAGTTCTTGTTAATGAAGGAGCACTAAAAATCAATCAAGCCGAACAAGTTTTAACAGGTGATGAAGGAGGAATTGGAGCAGGATTTGGAGGAATCTTGATATCTGAAGATGGGAAAATTCATGCTAACCATTCAAGGTTACAAAATTTAATTTATGAGGGTGAAGAAGAATGAGTGATGTAATTGGAATATTTATGACTTTAGAAGGATTCATATTATCATTAACTGTATTTGCTTTGGCTATTTTTCTAGGTTTTGAATTAATTTCCAAAGTGCCTCCTACATTACACACACCTTTGATGTCAGGTGCAAATGCAATTTCTGGAATTAGTATTGTTGGTGCTCTACTGGCTGCAAATAGTGGGGAAGCGAATACTGCTACCATTTTAGCATTTTTAGCAATAGTTCTTGCTACAATAAATGTTGTGGGTGGATTTTTAGTTACAAATCGAATGTTACAAATGATTCGTGGTAAAAGAAGAGGTGGTAATTAATGGTTGAAGTTTCTTCCTTATTGGATATTGGTTATCTCATTTCTGCTACATTATTCATTTTTGGAATTAAGATGTTAGGTTCACCAAAAA
>MDSW01106634.1_pt1 | contig 15615 bp, 11 predicted proteins | sample 811171 | NCBI WGS metagenome assembly MDSW01 (sample SAMN05326641, study PRJNA326480) | marine metagenome | isolation source: seawater | place: Atlantic Ocean: North West | collected 2012
AACGTAGCTAGAAGGCCTGCAATACCCACTGGCCAGAGATTCAAGTGCTCTTCCATGGGTGTATCAATTCGTCCATCTTGGAGAGAGGTTAGGAAAAGAAGACCCTGAAAAGCAACCATTCCAATGGACATCCCTGTAACCCATGAACGGCTCTCCCCATCAGTCGCACGAGAGGCTACAACCGATAGCCAACCAGTTGCAATTACCCAGAGGGCACCTTGGAAATGGATACCTGGTGAGACGAACCAAGCTTGTAGGTCATCTCCGAAAAGAGATGCATCCTCTACAACCTCGCCAAGAGCAGCCCAGAATACCCATGGAGTGAGTGCAAGGATTGTACATTCCGTTGCAGGCATCCTGAGCCATCGCATTATTGCACCAATGCAAATCACGCTAAGGATTAATGTGACATTGTAAGCCATGGTGTTAATCTGGTTGTAAGACCCATCAGCTGAACTTTCAGCACGAATTGGATCAAGAAAGTAAGTATCTAGGATGCTTTGTAAGGCATTACCTGGCAAAAGGGCCTGAGAAATAAAGGCGGACAGAGTAACTAAAATTATCATAATGAGGCACAAGAGGGATACCTTCTCCCACCAAGACAATTGATCATCCGGCAAACTCTCGCTTGTTCGGATGCTATCCATATCAATTCTAACCCCATCAGTATGATGACCGTTACGACAAGACGTAGCAAATCATTCTTCTTCAGAAGAAGAGGAAGAAAGACGTTCAATCAAATCTGCTTTCTTTCCGCCAACGGGCAAGCCGGCTGCCTTGCAACGCTCCTTGAGTTCAGCTACTGATAGCGAAGAAAGGTCTTCGTCACTAACACTATCATCCTCAGCCTCGACCTTCATAGGTTCGTGAACCTCACGGAAGATGATTGTCTCGACGCCAACATGATCACGGAGGGTGCGAATCAATCCGAACTTGGTGTATGCCCAGTTTTGGTCATAAGAAACGAATTCAGGAAGTGTAATTGTAAGGTCATCGCCTTCAAAGGAGCATTCGAAACCGTCTCGACCTGTATTCGTCTCAAGTAAGGTTGTGACCTTCTCTGCACGGTCTGATACGACTTTTGTGATACGATACTGGTAACGTAAGGTAACACCGGCCAATGCGTGATTGAAGTCGATACTTGCTCTACCCGAACGGAACGACTTGAGAATCCCAGAACGGCCACCAATCTCAACCATGCCACCGATTTGAAGGCTCTCGGGATCGCTAACTGCTCGAGATAATTGTTGGAGACTCATGACCTCGATTGCACTTGGATCACGCTCACCATAGGCTTCAGCAGGCGGGATATCGAATTTGTAGTCCTTGTCGCCTTCAGCCTCGAGTAAATGTGCCTCAAAACCAGCGATCAGGCGGCCATCTCCAACCACGGTAACAAGTGGAGAATAGGTGCGCCCAGGCTCTGCTTTGTCATGCTCCTCTGCAACGTGTTGACGGGTTGTCTCGATGAGATCCTCCGTGTCTGCGTTGTAGAGGTCGTAATCGATGTGGACGATAGAACCGCTCTCCATGGTTGTTACCTCCCTTAGGGGATGACCGCGCGACCTGCTTCACCCTTATGAGAGTGGCCCTTGAATAATCAAAAGGTATCATTAGGTTCCGATTTCTAATTTTACTCAGATTCATCAGATACGTTTGCAGTGACTCCTCTGTTAGTCAGTGTCATCATAGAGCCTACAATTATCATCAACCAACCCATCCAGACCAAATGACTCCCCGGTAAATCATAGACGGTTAATCGAACCCTATCTACTTCATCCAAACCACCAAACATGGCATCATTCATGATTAGAGACATCTGATTTAGATCGAGAATCATGATGACATCGCCATCCCACATAACTAGGCGATCTACTTCCGAGCGGGGAGTGATAGTACCACTATCCTCGGCATCGAAGCGGAGTACACCTGGACGAACTTCTCCTAGAGATTTCCCACCTGTATCCTCAACATCGATTACAATTCCAAAGAACGCATCACCGATATTGAATCGATCATCGAATAATGGCTCACCTCGAACTGATGTCTCAATATTCTTCATGGTGAAAATTAAATCTCCATGCTGAACCGGTTCATCACGAATCAAGGTTACCTGATGACTAGGGTCGACACGATCAACAAGCGTAGTGGTAAGCACATGGCCAATTAGTAATAGCAGAATACCTGCATGAGCAACATGTGAGGCAAGTCGAAGTAAGGTAGGTCGATGATTAGGAGATACAGAGGAGCGTGCCTTCAATTCTGTGATGAGCTCAGCAAGAGCAGGAAATGTAGCAAGGATTAACCAAACCAACAGGAATCGTGCAATATCGCCTCGAGTAATCGATGTTGCAATCAACTGATCTGCATTACCTGGCAAAGGCAAATAGGAACTTCCTATCCATACCGAAAAAATCGATAGTAAGAGTCCAAATCCAAGGACAGACCAGCGTTGTTTCACGCTTGATCTCCGCAATGAATAGGAAAGAAGACCAGCGGCTAATAAACCCAATAAAATAGCACCGAAAGCCTCGTGCGCTTCCGGAGATGGACCATCAATTTCTGCAAGTAAAAGTAACCAAGTCAGTAGAAGGAAGGCTCCGCCTCCTGCAAGTGGTACGAATAGCGTCAATCGACGAATATTTGGTCGTCGAGATGGCGCCTCATCTTCAGGTGCAAGTAACCAAGGCAGTAGAAACAGTAGCATCCCTATACCGGCTTCTACCGTTTCAAGATGCCACGACCATCTTGAGAAAAGCATGATGATTACACCCACACTGGACCAGAGCACCGTATGGATTCTATCGTGAATCATTAGGAATAGGATAGGAATAGCAATAACAGCGACTGACAAAGAACCTGAACGGATATGAATTACAGAAATTCCCATCAGAATTCCGTATGCAAGACCTGGACGACGAGCAAGGAGAGTATCTGAACCCGAAAGCCGAACACGTTTCGCTTGATTACGTGCTAGAAGCCAAGTTGCAGCACCCAGAAGAACCAACATCACCATGAATTCAAGGAGAACCTCAACACCCTCGACACCTTCAGACCACAAACTTAGAACTCGCAGATAGGCATCATCAGGTAGAGTAGCCTCCGTATCTGATACGACAAATGCATGCACTGACGCCCAAACCCCATTTGCCCGTGTAACTAATGTAGAATGCATAGCAAGTGCACCGGTCAATAAACCAAGAGCAGGTGCCCATTCTGTGGCAGGTTCTCGACCATCAGGACGGGGAGTCATACGAACGTGGATGACTAGAAGAGCAGTGAGCCAAGGAAGAAAAGATGCGGTTTCAACTGGATCCCAAGCCCAATATCCCCCCCAATCCAATACCGTGTAAGCCCACAATCCTCCAAGGCCGATACCAACAGTGCCTGCGAAAAATGCAGCTCTTGCGGCCGGAAGTTGCTCCTCATGAATTGAGCGATGTTTTTGACCGTTAATCATTCCTTCAAGAGCGATTGATCCAACCAGTAAACACAACGCATAGAAGGAAAACACGATTGGTGGATGAATGACCATCAAATCGGTCTGTAGGTACACATTGAGCTCGTGACGTGTAGCATCAGGATCAAATTCGAAAGGCTGTAAAAGAAGGGAAATAAACAGAATCATTAGACTCAAGAAATGCACTACTACTCCGGAACCTAATCTATTCTTTATCGAAGCATCACCCGGTCTCCTACGCCACCAAAGTCGCACTAATGCTAGCCAAGCTACCCAGAGAAGAAGTGGGCCAGCACGACCGGCCCAAGCAGCTGAAACGCGGTAATGCAGAGGCAAATTTGGAGAACCATGTGTGCGAACCAATTTGATAGCATCAAAATCCACGATAAATGCGAAAATAAGTACAATGAAAGGAAGTGATTGGATGCCGAGAATCCAGAACTCCTTTGGATGAGGCGAACGATTGGTCACCCCATGATGGATGGCGAGACATGTGGCAACTAGGGCTCCACCAATGAGGACGGCATCCAACCACATCTCTGAACCCATTACGCCATGTATTGCCACGACTCAATAGGGCATCGGCTGAAGAGTCACCAACCGTAGTGCTTCGCTCGGCTGTATCCAAAAGCAAGCATTGCCGGGACAATACCACGAAAGTAAAGCCAAGGACGTCGGAATAAGAGGCGGAATCCTACCATAGCTTTCCCTAGCACACCCATATTGCCCATTTCTTCAGGAAAACAACGCCCCATAATTGACATGTCCCGGTCACTAAGTGCGTATAGTGCGTTCTTCCCTCGTAGAATCTTGTGGTATGGAGGGAACTCAGCCTTCCATCGTTCCGAATAAGAAGAAAGAGATGCTTCAGTTACATCATCGGCTGCAATCGCTTCAGCGGCCGTGAGAGCAGCAAATTGAGCGGACTTCAATGCAAGATGAGATCCACCTTCAAAGAGAGGTGATGTGAATCCAGCGGCGTCACCTACCAGAATGACTCCATCGGTATACGTACGTTCATGTGGACCAGAGATTGGGATAGTTCCGCCAAAACCTCGAATCTTTCGGCTATCTGATCGCCAAGGTGGGTTAGCAATTTCCAGATCGTTAAACTCAGTATCCGCAATAAAACGGTCTAATTCGCTCACTGCACCTTTACGATCCTCAGTAACTAAGCCGACATTCGCACGACCATCACACTTTGGAATCATCCAAAGATATCCTTTCTCAGCATATTGAGGCCAGATGTAGAAATCCAGATAATCATCAGTAGGAACCTCAAGCATCTCATACTGCATACCTGCAATGACCTTTGGATGACTGTTGAGTTTAAGCAGCTTTGAACATACTCCAGCAACCCCTGAAGCATCGATGACTATTCGAGTTTCAATAGGGAATACGTCACCCTTCCCTTCACAACGATATCCAACGAACTTTCCATCATTTTCCATACGCTCCATAGTTCGCAATCGATTACCTAGATGCAATGTGGCTCCGGCAGAAACAGCCTCATCTGCAAGCCATTGCTCGAAGAGGTGCTTCTCAAGGACATATCCATGTTCTGTGAGCCGTTTCTTTGTACCATCGGGGAATATTACTCGGATTCCATGGACTCGCTTGCTGATTACAGAATCAGGGAGGCTCAGATTCAAGTTCGCAACGGCGACATCTGAGATACATTCACCACAGTGAACAGGAGTTCCAATTTCTGCATGATCCTCGATTAACATGACCTTCAATCCGGCACGTGCAGCATGAAGAGCTGCGGACCCACCGCCGGGACCCGCTCCTACAACCAGCACATCGCATTGTGTTGCCATATTGGTGGCTAGGGACGTCTCGGGTCATCAACTAGTCGCCGTGGTTTCGTGCGAACCTTCTCATGCTCCCGTCCTAACCGATGGGCATGGCTTGGCGAAACCTCTCACGATATGTCAAGTCACTTGAGGCAGCAGGAGAGCTGGTTCGAATCCAACGTCCAGTGGACGTTGAACTCGAAGCTGGATGCATTGCTGACCTACTAGTCAAGTCAGATGGGCCTGCAGTTGTATTCGAACAGCCAAAGCTACCTGATGGGTCGATTGCCGAGATTCCTTTGGTGATGAATCTCTTTGGTACAGAAAAACGAACTCGGAAGGCTCTCGGTGTCACTGGAGATACCGAGATAGGAGACCGTCTAGTTTCATTGATGAAGCCCGATATAGGGACATACGTAAAGCGACCATGGAAAGGATTTCCGCTGGCCCTTGATGCACTCAGCCTTCCTCCAAAGAAAGTGCGTAGAGGTCGATGTCAAGACGTTGTAATGGAACCTGCGGATGTTACGAAACTACCTATTCCAAAAACTTGGCCAATGGATGGAGGACGGTATATCACCCTCCCATTAGTTGTGACTAAGGACCCACAAAGTGGCGAACATAACCTCGGAATGTATCGAGGGCAAGTGCATGGACCCATCGAAGTTGGTCTACATTGGCAAATTCACAAACATGGTGCAGATCACGCTGCAGCTTACGAGAATGGACGAATGCCGGTTGCAATTTGTATTGGAGGTCCACCTGAACTCATCTTCTCTGCAGTTGCGCCACTACCTGACAATCTAGAAGAATACATGTTTGCTGGATTCCTAGGACGACGTCGACTCCGTATAGCAAAGGCATTGACTCAGGATTTGATGGTGCCTGCAGATGCAGATATCGTCATAGAAGGTTATGTTGAACCCGGTGAAACAAAGCAAGAGGGGCCATTCGGAGATCATTTTGGATTCTATTCACTTACTGGGCAATACCCTGTACTAAAAGTAACTGCAATTACCCACAGAAAGAACGCCATGCTCCCTGCAACGATCGTAGGTCTACCACCAATGGAGGATGGTTACATCGGGGAAGCAATCGGTAGTCAGTTTACTCCTGTACTCCGATTCCAACACCGCGATGTTGTTGGAGTCCACCTACCCCTGGAAACTGGGTTCCATAATCTCGCAATCGTGGCATCAAAACAAAGGTACCCTCGCCAAGCTAGAAAGACAGCCATGGGACTCCTTGGGGCTGGCCAGATGATGTTCTTGAAGACAATTGTTGCAGTTGATTCCGATCACGATACAAAGAATCTAGAATTGCTCCTTGACGCACTAAACAACAACGTAGATCCAAGAGAGGATATACTTGTCATCGAGGGCATGGTTGGTGATTCATTAGATCCTGCAACTCCATACGAAAATGTTCAGAGTAAGATTTTGATTGATGCTAGTAGAATTGTAGATGCAGACCCACGTAGTGGAAAAGATGGACCTGAAGGTTCGCCTACAAAGGCGTCACCTGGCTGGCGTAGAGGTGAAGGTAAACCTCCAGGCGTTCCAGATGGATTCCTAGATTCAGTGCAAGCCATAGAAAACGTCGCAGATGCTCGCCTGCTACGTCCAAGTATGCTTGTTGTCACTACAAGAATAGAAGGAAGTCCCAATCCAAAAACTGGAATGATTGGGCGAGATGAAGAAGCTGCAGCCAATCAAAGAAAACATATTTCTCAATTGATAGATTCAATTTGGCAATTGCCAAATTCAAAGATGTTACGATGGTTATTCATTACAGATGATGATTTAAACTTGCATGAAATTGGCACGCGAAGACGGCTTCTCTGGCAACTCTTCGCCAGATTTGATGTCGATCGTGGCCTACATTTCGACGTTGGTAAAGCACGGATCGCCTGGGATGCAACTACCCCCATACCATCGAATGACGGACCCGTGCCTGCTCGCCGATGGCCAGCCACTACTCTGCACGATCCTGCAATGATGGAACGAGTTAGACGAAGTATCGCAGAAGATGGACTCGGTGTTAGAAACTGGCCAAATCATATCCTGAAATGAGGTAGATTATCAATGGATATTCGTGCAATCTTATCCTTCATCAAAGTGGAGCATACTCTTTTCTCACTACCTTTTGTTCTGATTGGGTACATAATTGCATACAACCAGTTCGTTAATGACCTCAGTTCAACATTTGGCTGGATACAGATAGATCTCTTCTGGATTCTAATAGCCGCAATTGGGGCACGAGGACTCGCCATGGCATTAAATCGAATCATTGATCGAGAAATAGATGCAGCAAATCCTCGAACTGAAGAACGACATCTCGCCTCCGGGACGATGAATCTACAGACTGCTTGGTCTCTTGCTACAATCTTCCTACTAATGCTCCTTCTCGGCGCTTGGATGTTGAATCATGTTGCACTCATGATGGCGTGGTTACCTGTTCTCGCTTTCGTCATCTACCCGTATACCAAGAGATTCACTTGGCTATGTCATCTTTGGCTTGGCCTTTGCCTCGGTCTAGCTCCAGCAGGCGCATGGGTAGCTGTTGCCGGAGATGTGCACGGATGGAATGCGATCACAGGTATGTTTGAAACTAATACTGAGCTACTATGGCTACCTACAATCCTGCCAATCTCCTTAGGAGTAGCTCTCTGGATTACTACATTCGATATCAACTACGCACGGATGGATATCGAAAGTGATCGTAAGAATGGAATACATTCCTTTCCAGTGAGATTCAGTGAAGAAGCGACAACACGAACTTCCGTACAGCTATCTCTGCTATGGTTCGCTTGCTTTGCAATCTCAAATCCCATGGATGAGATTTGGTTCCTCGCAGCTTCTGCAGGAATGGCTTTGGCAAATATTGGAGTGATACTTGCTCGCGAACGCTTTACGAACTTTCAGACCGTCTTATTCCGTACATCAATGCTAACTGGGTGGATCCTACTGATTCCCATCATGTTGATACAACCTGAGAATAGTTGCTGTATTGGAAGCTAGGGTGATAAGATGAAATTAGCAGTGATTACCGGCGGCGGGAGAGGAATCGGAGCAGCAATCTCAGAAAGATTAGCAGCAGATGGATACCGAATCCTCCTAACTTACAATAATGATTCTCAATCCGCTGAATCAGTTATCTCAAAACTAAGACAGGATAGTGTAGATTGTGTTGCTGTCAAAGTCGATTGTGGACGTACTGATGAGGTGTTCATCCTTGGTGACCATCCGTGGATGCAAGATGGAGTAGACGCCCTAGTCTTGAACCACGGTATGTATCATCGAAGTCCAGCGCGTGAACTCACAATGAATGATTTACAGGAAACAATGAATGTTAACTTTCGAGGGGCTGTCGCAGTATATACTGCCCTTTCAAAATACTTGTCTACGAAAGCATCTATCGTGGCTATTGGTAGTCAATTAGGAATCAGAGGTAGCCCCCATGGCGCTCATTATGCTGCGTCCAAAGGAGCATTACACGCATGGGCTCGAAGTCTTGCCATTAATCTCGCAAACTCTGGACAACGAGTGAATATCATTGCTCCAGGTGCTATCGACACAGATATTCTATCAGGAGATGACAGTCAAAAAAGAAAGGAGAGATTGAAACAAATCCCAATGGGGCGTCTCGGTACCCCTGATGATGTCGCTGGTGTAGTCTCCTTCCTCTGCGGGCCAAATTCATCTTACATGACTGGTGCGATATTGCATGTCAATGGTGGCCTATTTCTCCCCTGAGGTCTCACCATGGATGTTGATCACTACGACCTATCCAAGGCCATCGGAGAGCGTGCCATTGCAAATACGATTCCATTTAGACTTGAAGCAGATTACAAGCCCTCTGGAGACCAAGAAAAAGCAATTGAAGAAATCATTTCTCAATTGGAAAATGGACAAGAAAGATGTATCCTCCTTGGCGTTACTGGTTCTGGAAAAACATTCGCAATGGCAAACATCATTCAACAGCTTCAGATTCCTACACTCGTACTCAGCCATAACAAGACACTAGCACGCCAACTCTGGCAAGAAATGTCCAGCTTATTCCCCTCCAATGCTGTGGAGTACTTCGTAAGCCACTACGACTACTATCAGCCTGAAGCTTACATCCCAGGTCGAGACCTCTATATCGACAAAGAACTACAAATGAACGAACGGATAGAACAGGAACGATTCTCGACAGTGGCATCATTAGTTACTCGTTCAGATGTAGTTGTAGTTGGAACCGTATCCACAATCTATGGATTAAATCCGCCTGAAACATTCCTACAACATCATCTTAGGATATTTGTTGGCCAATCTGTTGAACCAATGGATGTCGTTCGAGAGTTAGTGGCACTCCATTATGGACGTGTGAGTGGTTCCGATTTCAATCGAGGTGACATTCGCCTCCGTGGAGAAATTCTAGATATTTGGATGCCAAGTCGCGACGATCCAATTAGAGTCCGATTTGGATTAGATGGTATCGAAAGAATTCAGATTTGCGAAGCAATCAGTTTCGAACCTCTCGACGAGATTGAGGAGGCTTGGATTCACCCCAAGGAATTCTATATCACAGCAGAGGGATCATTCAGCCGAGCACTCGAAGATATCGAAGATGAAAGAGATAGTCGAGAGAAATGGTTCCGTAAGAGAAACATGGAACTTGAATCGCACCGCATTGCTACACGAACTGACTATGACCTCGAACTCCTCAAAGAGATCGGTACGTGTAAAGGGATTGAAAACTATAGTCGACATTTCGACGGACGAGATGTCGGAGAGCGACCATATTGCTTATTCGACTTCATGGCTGCTTGTGCTAATACCTTCCATGGCAACCCTGAACAATACCTAGTAATCATGGACGAGAGTCATGTTACACTACCTCAACTGGGAGGAATGCATGCTGGGGATCGATCTAGGAAGCGTAACCTCATTGAACACGGATTTCGACTACCTTCTGCCTATGACAATAGGCCCCTTCGTATTGATGAATTTCAAAACCTTGTCCCAAAGATGATGTACGTTTCTGCGACACCAGGAGAACGTGAGTTACGACACCTCGCAGAGGTAACTGAACAGAAAATTCCAGCTGGACTAGAACATGTCCCTAGTGGAGGTGGTGCTATCGATTCTGATGTGAAAAAGAAACGTTCAGCAAGTATGAGAGATACATTACGCGAAATAGACGGCGTAGTTCGAATGGAAATAAGGCCCACTGGTCTCCTTGATCCTAGAATTGAAGTCCGACCCACTGAAGGACAAGTTCAGGATCTTTTAGATGAAATCAATGAATGTGTTGAGAATAATGAACGTGTGTTAGTCACAGTATTGACTATCAAATTCGCAGAAGAAGTCGCAGACTATCTTCAACGCATGGGAGTCAAAGCCCACTACCTCCACAGCGAAATTGGAACAATCGAGAGATCTGAGATAATCAAAGCTCTCCGAATTGGCCATATCGATGTCATTGTAGGGATTAACCTCCTCCGAGAAGGTCTCGATATTCCAGAGGTAAGTCTTGTTGCAATCTTCGATGCTGATCGTGAAGGTTTTCTTAGAAATGAACGGAGCCTTTTGCAGACTATCGGAAGGGCTGCAAGAAACGAGAATGGGAGAGTTATCCTCTACGCTGACTCAGTAAGCCCTTCGATGCAAGCCTCCATCGAACAGACTTTGGAACGGCGTAAAAAACAGGAGGCATACAATGATGAAAACGGAATTATCCCTACCACGATTCAGAAAGCTCTCCCAGTGATGGGGCAAGAAGTAGAAGGTCTACTCACAAATACCGTTGGTAAAGGAACAAGTGGAGGTAAAAGGATGGTTGGTTCACGAACTGGAGGACGTGGTGGATCGAAGGATATTGTGAAGCGTTTCGATTTGGGCGTCGGCACTTGGAACGAATATGAAGATTCTATCCTCTCCAACATCAGTCAACCGATTTGGACCCAAACCGGAGCTGAGGCCCTCGGAGTCAATCAAGAAATCGAAGAAAGTGATAGAGATGATGTTCTTCGACTAATTGAGCGATTACAGAAGGAAATGAGGACAGCAGCGGCTCGACTAGAGTTTGAACGGGCAGCTCAGATTCGAGATAGAATTTTACAATTGGAAAATGAATTTTACAATTGAATTTTTAATCAATTCTTCGACGGATAGACGATAGGCGGGTTCGAACCCTCAGAGTCACATGGCCTACAAACGAGATGATTTTAACCGGCCTGTCCAAGACTATGATTTACGCTCTACGGAAACGATTTCTGACCTTCTACGTCAGATGGAGTCAGCCGGAGGTTTTACCGCAACTAAACTCATTCAAGCACGTAATATTTTACAAAATGCAATCTCGGAGATAAAGGCATCAGGAAGCGAAAATAAGGTTCTCAACTGGCTCTCATTCCCAGCGTGCCTAATGGCTACCGGTACACGTGGTTTCTTCCATGAAGCAATCAGAAGTCGTGCATTCAATGTGATTAGCACAACCTGCGGTACACTTGATCACGACATTGCACGAACATTCCGAGATTACTATCACGGCTCCTTTGATTTGGACGATGTCCTTCTAGGTAATGTCGGCTTGAATCGCCTAGGAAATGTCATTGTACCCAACGAATGTTATGGTGAAATCCTTGAACCCATTATCCTCCCTTGGCTCGAAGAAATTGAAGAGGAACGTAAAGCATTGAATCCAGATAATCCTTGGCTAGGATTCGGTTCTGTAGAACTCTGTTGGGCGTTTGGCGATCGTATTGAAGACGAAACCTCTTTCCTACACCAAGTTGCTAAACATCGTATTCCTGTAGTTATCCCGGGCCTCTCAGATGGAAGTATCGGAGCTCAACTATTCATGCATCGACAAAAATCTCCCAATTTCATGATAGATTTCCTCGCTGATGAACAAATTCTCTCAGATCTAACATGGACTGCAGAACGCTCACATGCACTCATGATTGGAGGAGGAATCTCGAAACATCATGTAATCTGGTGGAATCAGTACAGAGATGGTTTGGATTCAGCAGTAGGAATTACGACTGCACCAGAGTTTGATGGTTCATTGTCAGGTGCTCGTACTAGAGAAGCTATCTCTTGGGGCAAAATTCGACCTGATGCACCGCATGTAACAGTGGAAGGGGAAGCTTCTGTTCTACTACCACTTATTGGGGCAGATCTATTTTGAATTCAATCAAAATGTCGTCTCTGCAAATGCGATACATTCCATGATTCCCACTCGTATTGACGTCAGAGGCCTCCAGCCATCACTCCCACATCGAAGAAGAGCCTCATGAAGTGGGGCTAAATCTGGACGTTCCGCACGACCATTCACCGATGATGCTGCAGGCGATGGGATTTCACCCAATGTTTCGGCTGTATGTGTACCTTCAATGGAAGCACTATATCGATTCCATAGAAGACGAATCTCAGAGAGTACCATTTGTTGACTCCAAGCTCTACGACCACAGATGGTGTATTCTCCATACTCATTATGCGCATGTAACTCATTTTCGGCTCGCTCAACATCTCTGATATGGACCCAGTAACGAATCCTTGAATCTGGCTCAACATTCCCGTTACTGATTATTTTCCGAACCCATGAATTGAGTAGATCCTTTTCTCCTGGAGTATAGACGTCAACTCGATTCACTTTGAGGGATGGCAAGACATCGCCTCATCAAGAAGAAGCCTCAGTGTGGCGGATTAAAGCAGCACGAACAAGGTCAATGACGAGATTAACTTCCTCCTCAGTGATTCGAAAATGCGGAGTGAATCGCAAAGCGTTCTGACCACCGTGGATAATTCCAAGCCCCATCTTCCGACAGGTCTCTTCAACTTCGCCAAAGCCAACTACCTGATGTGTCTCCGGGTTCAACTCAGCACAACAAAGCAGCCCAGTTCCCTGAACTTTCAAGATTACATCTGGCATTTCATCCTGGATTTTACAGAGACCGGCAACGAGTTGATTACCTCGTTCCCGGATATTTTGACGCAGTTCGGGCGTCATCTGCCGAAGTACGGATACAGCAGTCTCCAGAGCACGAGGATTCGTCGTCATCGTATTTCCATAAATACCAACAACATACAACTCTGCAGAACGGGGCGTCATACCGAGAACAGATAACGGATACTGGCCAGCATTCAAAGCTTTAGACCAAGTTTCGAAGTCCGGTGCCTCAGCATCTTGGAATCCCTCGTAATCGATGATGGATAGGCAACCCTGACCTCGGATACCAGCTTGAATAGAATCTACCAACAACATGCTACCATGTTCCATCGTCAGACGACGTGCCTCATCGTAGAATTCACGGGTAACACATTGACCTGGATTACCTTCACCCTGGACAGGTTCGATGGCCATCACTTCGATGAAGAAACCTTCAGCATCTGCACGAGCGAATACTTCCTGAAGTGCAGAAATGTCGTTAGCAGGAACAAGAAGGAGATTGTCCCTATCCCTGAAGGTAGCCAGTCGATCATCGTATTTTCCTTTGCACGAATGAGATATCTGAGCAGGGCGATCTGTTCGACCATGGAATGCTTCCTCTATTGCCAACATGACAATCCTCCGCCCTTCGTATCTGCCACCTGAGTCAGTATGAATTCGAGCATTAACATCAGCAATTCTCAATGCAACAGTAACTGATTCTGAACCGCTATTCATACAGATGAAACTAGTGAAAGGACAAGAACCACGAGTATGGCCAAGTTCTCTCTCAAGCATCATAGAAAGCGTGTACTGGCTGAAAGAGGGAGTCATGACATTAGCCATTACCCAATTTTCCCCCATAGCTCCCATTACTTCTTCTGGACCATGCCCAAAACCCAGCATTCCATAACCCCCATTATCATGAACAACTGCACCTTTGGAGGTTACAATCCATGGACCTCGGGCTGCTAAAGCAACATACGGATTAATTGTAGCAGGAGAATAGAAATTTACGAACTTAGATTGAAGAATTCGTATTTGCTCCGATTCTTCTATCTCCAAAACTGATGGACTACCATCTATTCCTCCTTGATTGAACCCTCTGGAGCATAGAGAATAATGTCGTTCTCTGGCTTCCTCAATAGCCTGTACAAGTTTCGGATCCGAATCACAGAACTGTAGTATCCGTTCATCCTCAAGTCCAATAGTCAATGGGACATGATTGCCACTTTCTTCGCGAAGCATATGGAGAATATCCAGCGGCGTTTGTGGAACCTCATCGTCGGGTAAGTCGCCGTATCCCATGCCCGGGCTTCATACTGGACCCCAAATCAAGGTTACCAAATCACGTACATGGTCACCTACAATCTAGCAAATGAGAAAAATGTACAAATCAACTGAATTTTCAATTGAAAAACAGGTGGAATTGACTATTTTGAATATACTAAGAGATTCGATCATTGAATCGAGACAAGGAAAATCTCTAAAATCCACCAAATTACACTTAATTCAATTGGATTTTCAAATATAATTGATTATAATTCAACTCATAATTGAATTGGTTCAAGGGCGGATAAAATATGCAAATGAAGGCTTTTTTCAATTGAAAATAATTAATTTTCTAGTATTTTTCAATTAGATTATCCGCTTTCATATTCCGATTCTTTTATATGCCGTTTGATTCACGACATACCAGCGAGAAGTGGATGGGAAGCACAAACGCATGAAGGTGAAAAGGAAATGACGGACGAATACAAAATAGAACAATTGATTGATCGAGAAGTGTACGTAGGAGGCAAACTAGTTGGCACAGTGAAGGGGCAAAGGTTCAATCCACGCCCCGACCATGTTCGCTCACTTCGATTGGATGTAATGCCTGAAGTAGCTCAGGAATACATGCGCAAGCCAGCATTTAGCGCTCCACTTGCGAAGGAATTGATTCACAGTCTACAGCCGGATGGAACGATTCGCATCTCTAAGTCAATGAGAGAACTACAGCGAAGATGGAGGAATACAATCCGTATCGAAGAAGGGCTATACGCGCCCGATGAGATGCTCGGCCGAGCAGTGATGGACAACGACAGTAACGAAATTGGAGTTGTTGTCGATCTCCAAAAGGTAAAGCGGACCTTCAAAGGAGTAATCGTGAAACTACTACCGAGAGTTAGTTCTAGAATGGGATTACCAGAAAAGATTCTGATTCCAGTAGATCAGTTCAGTAAGACAACTTCACGACTCGACGAAGTAATTCTATCTTCGACTCTAGATCGTGTTGTAGCTCTCACTTCTTACGCCAGGCTGAATGGCCTTGAAGTCGAAGAATGAGTGACCGTCACGCTTTAACCATTAAGGCGGTTCGGCGAACTATACCCCAGGGCGGGTAGCTTAGCTTGGTTCGAGCACCCGGCTGATAACCGGGAGGTCGCAGGTTCAAATCCT
>MDSW01203151.1_pt1 | contig 15614 bp, 12 predicted proteins | sample 811171 | NCBI WGS metagenome assembly MDSW01 (sample SAMN05326641, study PRJNA326480) | marine metagenome | isolation source: seawater | place: Atlantic Ocean: North West | collected 2012
AGTGAGGGGTGGGCGGAGAGACGCGCCGGGAAAAGTCCTTAAGGATCGGCGTTCACCACGCCAACGCGGTCGTATGGGAACCAGTGTATAGAACGCGCCTGAGAAGATCGCCCTCGTGGACGTCCACGAGGAGGTTCGCCGCGGCGCGCGTCGCTCGAAACGTGTTCGCCGCCGCGGTCCGCGCGATCCTCTCGTCGTCCACGAGCCGCTGCTCCGCGGCTTCCCTCGCGGCGTGCGCGGACTGCTGCCCCGCGTGCGCCTCCCGCACGCGGTCTTTCGCCTCCTCGAGCTTCACTTTCAGGAGGTCGATTTGTTTTTGTTGCTTCGCGGTGACGCCGCCGCCGCCTTTTCGCTCCGTCTTCGCGTTGCCGACGGCGCGTTCGAGCTTCGCGCTCGCGATCCCGTGCTGTTTGTGCGCGTCGTTCAGCGCCGCCTTCGCGGCTTTAAACTCGCGCTTCAGCCTGGGAAGCAACTCCGCAGCCTCCAGCTTCCGCTTCGCCGCGACGTCGCACCGTCGGCGCTGCGACGCGACGCAGCGGTTCACGCGAAGAATCGCGTCGCGCGCCGCCGCCGCGCGATGCCCGCACGCTGTCGACGCCGCGAGCGTCGCCTCTCTCGCGCGCGTCAGCCACTCTTCGCACGTGCGCTGGTTCGCGCGGAAGAAACTCGCGGCGGTCTTGCCCGGCGGCGGCGTCGTCGCCGTGCCCTCGTACGCGTTATACAGCGCCCGCTCGAGCCCGTGCGTAAACTCGACGAGGTGCCACGACGACGTCATGATTTCCGGCGCGGACGGCGGCGGCTTCGCCGCCGCTCTCAGGCAGCGCTCCAGAAGCGCGAGCGTCTCCGCGGCGTTCCCGAAATGCGTCCGAAGGCGCGCGGAGACGCAGTGTCGAGCGCACTCTTGCGTCGCGAACCACAGCGCGGCGTCGTCGGAGGCGCGGACGACCGCCGCGCGCGTCGCCGCCGCCGTCGCGGCTTCCTCGGCGGCGATTTTTCTCTCCGCCTCCGCGTCGCGTTCCGCGCGCTCGCTCTTCGCGCGCGCGCGCTTCTTCGGGCTCTTCGCGGAGCTCTCCTCCTCCGCGAGTGCTTCCGCGGCGGCGGCTCGGCCCGCGGCCGCGGCGTTCAACAGCGACACCGCGACGGAGTTCCGAGACGTCAGCGACGACGACTCGCGCGTCGGCGGCGGCGGCGCGACGCGCGCGCACGCGCTCGTCAACCGCCGGACCCACTCGCGGTCCGCGCCGCGCCGCGCCGGCGGTCGCGCGGTCAAAAAGTTCATCAGCGTCGCGATCTGTTTCGGGTGGAACGCGAGCGTCTGCGGCGCGAGCGCGATGGCGGTCACCCACGACGGGCGGTCGGACGACGCGGTCGCGACGACGGCGGCGCCGGCGGCGGCGGTGGCCGCCGCCGCCGCCGTCGGCAACGCGGACGCGTACGCCTCGCGGACGTCGACGCACTCGTCCCCGACGCGCGTCGTCGCGAGCTGGACGACATCGAGAAGCTGCGACGACGAGAGAAGTCTCGCGGCGCGTAACGCTTCGATCGCGCGCGCGGATTCTTCGCGGACGTCCCGCGAGCCCGTCTCCGCGCATCGAATGATTTCCGCGAAAATCGACGCGTCCGTCGAGGCGGCGTCGGCGCCGCCGCCGTCGTCGCGAAGCACCGACGCGTCCGAGACCGCCGCGTTCGACGTCGCTTCCAACGCCGCGCGCGCGGCGACGTCGTCGACGTCGCAGAAATCGCGCCCGTCGCCTCGCCGCTTCAAGCAGCGAACGATGAGATCGCGGAACGCGCGCCGGCGTCGTCGCGAGTCGTCCGTCGACGTCGCCGGCGCGCGAACGACGAGCGCCGCCGCGGCCGCGACGCTCTTCTCCACGAGGAGCGCGGGGACGTCCGCGGCGTCGACGTAGTCGCGCGCCAGCGTCGACGCCATGTTGACGTACGTCTCGAACGGCGGCGTCTCTTCGTCGAATCGAATCTGCGTCTGATTCGAATCTGATTCGACCGCGGCGGACGCGAGCAAGACGTCGAGGTAAAACGCCGCGTCGTCCACCGCCGCGGCGGCGTATGATTTCGATTTCGATAATTGCTTCGTCCTCTCGAGCGCTGCTCCGATCTCGCGCGTCGCCGTGAACCGAATCGTCGCGTCGTCGCTCGTCACCAGCGTGAAGTACGCGTCCCTCGCGCGGTCGCGCTCCCGCGGGTCGGAAGAGCGTCGCATTCGCGCCGCCGCGCCCCCATGATAAGAAAACGCCGCTGCGACGGCGCGAACGAATCCGTCGCGATGCTCTCTCCACGAATCATTCGCGTTCGCGGTGGCCGCGACGGCGTCGAGAACGGCGACGACGGCGTCGAGCGCGCTCTCGGTCGTCGGCATATCCTCGGCCGCTACCGCGTCGACGAAGAGGTCGGGGGGGAAGATCTCCGCCGGGAAGGCGTCCGCGCACGCGCGCGCGAGGAGACCGGCGCACGTGCACGCCTGCCACGTCTCCGTCTCGTCCTTGCGCCAGCACGCGGCTCTGGCCAAGGCGAGCAGCTTCGTCGTCATCGCGACCGCGGTGTCTTTGGGTAAAATTTTCGACGCGAGGTTTCGCTTTGCGATCGCGCGGAAGCACCCGGCGGCGGCTTTTTTCGTTTTCTCCATCGCCTCCGCCTCCTCCCACGAACACGACAAAATGTCGAATTTATTATTCACGAAACGTTTGCGAATGCAGACGTCGTCGCACAAATGCGATAAGACCGTACCCGCGAACGTTTTATTCGCGACCCACTCGCGGTCGAAGCCGCCCAGCTGCGCCGTTACGAGGTTTTTCACCTCCGTCGGCGCGTCATCGTTCATCACCCACGCGAGCAGCGCGTCTGCGAGGTTCGTGAACGACGTCGACGCGCGCGCTTCGTCGCCCGGCGGGAAGATCCATTCGCGACGACGCATCATGATCCTCAAGAGTTTCAACAGCCCGGGGAGGAGCTGCCACGGCGTCAGCGCGTCGTCCAGCGCAGCCTGGCACGCGCGCGCGAGCTCTGGGAACTTCGGGTAAACGATCGCGCTCAGCCGAGTCGAAGCCGCCGCCGCCGCCGCGTCGGCGGCGGCGTCGGCGGCGGCGTTCTCCGCGTCGACGCGCGCGAGCGTCGCGTGAATGCACGCGCCCGCCGCTTCCATCGCGAACGCTTTCGTCTGGAGGTCTTTACCGTCCACGACGCCGCGGTCGTTCTTCGCGAGCGCGATCGCGATCGCGCGCGTCGCCCACTGGAAGAAAACGTCGCTTCCGCGCGTCGGCGGCGGCGACCGCGCGTCGTCGTCGTCGTCGAACGCGCAACCGGCGTCGGCGGTGTCGGCGGCGTCGTCGTCGGCGAACGATTCCGCCGCGATCGATTCGGCGTCGAATCGCGCGACCGCGCACGCGGCGGCGCCGAGCACCCCCGGCGCGGCGGCGCGAACGCCCGGCGCGGGATCGTTCACGAGCGTCAGCATCGCGTCGTGGACGCGAGCGAATCGATCGCCGCCGCCGACGACGGCGGCGCCGGAGAATTCCTTCTCGAGCAGGTCCCGCATCGCGCGCAGCGCATCCTCGCGGACGCGCGCGTCGAGCGACGCGTCCGTCGCCGCGCGAATTCGCGCGACGAGCTCTTGCGCGGGCGCGAGCGCGGGCGCTTGACACACGTGGACGACGTGCGGCGGCGCGGACGACGCCGCGAACGGCGGCGTCGCGTTCGAGGCGGGCAGCCGCGCGCCGCGTCCGGGTCCTCGGCCGGCGCGTCCCGCGCCGCGGCCGCGGCCGCGGCCGGGGCCGGGGCCGCGGCCGCGGCCGGCCTTCTTCTGAGGCTGCGTGTGTTTCTGAGGAGGAGGAGGCGCCATCCTTTACCGCGCGAGCGGGGCGCGCGTCGGCGTCGCCGCGTCGTTCGCGCGCTCTCGCGAGGAGAGTTGAAGGTGGATGGTTCGCCCCCGCTCCGTGGAGGAGGGGGAGCGAGGCGCGACGGGATCAGTCGCCCATGACTCTCGTATCGGCCGTCGTCGCCGCGCGATCGGTCGCGCGGCGGAGAGCTGCGACCATCGCGATCGTAGAAACGATTGGAAGTCGAGCGGAGTGCGTGTCGCGTCGCGCGCGAGGCCGAGTGGCCCGAGCGCGAACCCTCGGTGGACCAACCCTGCCTGCCCTGACGCTGCGCTGACGACCTCGAGAAGCACGCCCGGAGGGTTCGATCGATTTTTTTCTCTCATATTCGGTTTCAACATTTGATATATTTGACCCCATCGTCCTTCAACTGACCGATGAACACGAGGTTTTCGGAATTTTCGTTGGCACTTCCGGAAGCGCGTCGCACGGGATGGCCGCCCTCGCCCTTCTCTCGGTGGTGCCTCCGAGATGCCGCGTCGCGCGCGCGCGCGTCTCTCTTCGCACGCCTCGCGGCCACGTCGCGCGCGCGGGCGGCGACGGCTCGTACCGCGTCATCGAGTACGGCGACGGCACGGCGCCGCGTGAGAACGCGAATTGGGGCGAGGCGATTCGAGAGTCGCGAAACGGCGGCGGCGGCGGCGGCCGCGGCCGCGGCGGACGCGGCGGACGCGGCGGCGGACGCGGCAGAGGCGCGCGAGGCGGCCGCGGCCCGCCTCGCCGCGACGCGTACGAGGACGAGTACGAGCGCGACGACCGCGCGGAGGCGTACTACGACGACCGCCCGCCGCGCGGCCGCGGGTCGCTCCGCGAGAAGGGACGAGGCGGTCGCGGCGTCTCTCGGAGCCGAGGTTTCAACGACGGAGACGACGAAGGGTACGGAGGCGGCGGCGGCGGCGGCGGCCGGGGACGTCGCGACGACGACGGCGGCGGTTCGTATCGCGGCGGTTCGTATCGCCTCCCGAGCGGCGGCGGCGAGGTTCTCGACGTCGCCGGGCAAGAGGGCAGAATCATCGGCAAAGGCGGCGGCATGGTCGCGCAGATCCAAGACGCGACCGGGGCTCGGTTAGACATCAACAGGGACGACGGGACGTGCCGCATCACCGGCGGCGACGTCGCGGCGGCCGTCGCGTGGGTGAACGACATCGTCGCGCAAGGGCAGGAGACGGACGGGATCTCGCGAGGCGTCGCCGCGACTCAGCGGAAATTTCGACCACGCGAACGCGTCGCCGGCGTCGTGTTCGGCGACGGCGACGGCGACCGGGGTACCCCCTACGGCAGAGACCGGGGTGACGACCGGGGTGACGACCGGGGGTATCGGTATCAGGAGGCGCACGGGAACGACGACTACGGGGACGAGTATCGAGGGAACGAAGGCTACCGCGCGAGGAGAGAGTCTTCGCGCGGCGGGTACGGCGGCGACCGCGGTTTCGACCGCGGACCGCCGCCGCGACGCGGGGGGTACCGGGACGAAGGATACGACGGCCCCCGCGGCGGCGGCGGCGGAGGAGGAGGATTTACCGACGAGCGGGTCACGACCGGACCGGACGGCACGATCTACGTACCGTGCGCGGGCCAAGAGGGCAGGATAATCGGTAAAGGCGGGTCCATGGTGCAAACGATCCAGGACGACACCGGGGCGTACTTAAACGTGAGGAAAGAAAAAGGCGTCGTGGAAATCAGCGGCGGAGACGCGCGCGCGGCCGCGGATGAAGTCCTTCGAATCGTCGCGGAGGGTCGAAAGAGCGACGCGGAACGCGGCGGTCCGCGCGATTCCCCGCGCGACGGTTTCAGTAACCGTCGCGACGACCGTTACGACGACCGTCACGACGACCGTTACGATGACCGTCACGACGACCGTTACGACAGCGTCACGGACGATAACGACGACGAGTGGATCCTCGAAGGCCTCGAGGACGAGCTCGAGGAAGGCCGTCGATGGGACGCGAAACAAAAGCGCGCGTACCAGCCGGAGCTCCTCTCAAAGTACGTCGAAGACGACTTCGAGCCGATGGTGTACACGCGCGAGCCGGACGAGGCGGACGAGTACAACTTCTTCAGCGGCGGGCGGTTCAACGCGTTGGGGGCGTCGGAAGGCGTGTCCGAGGCGCTGAAAGAGTTCGGCATCGAGCGGCCGTCGCACATCCAGGCGCTGAGTTACAAGGTTTTGTCCTCAGGCGCCGCGTCGGACGCCGCCAGCGCGTCGGACGAATCAGAAGATGACACGTCATCTCATGTTGGATCCGACGTGGCGAAACCTCCGCCGCAGCACGTCCTCCTCGCGGACCAAGCCGGCAGCGGCAAGACGCTCGCGTATCTGCTCCCGCTGCTGCAACGCGTCGCCGAGATTGAGGCGACGGAGGGCCGGTCGAAACCGTTCCGCCCGCGTCTGCTCATCCTCGCCCCGACGTCCGAGCTCGCGAATCAAGTCGTCGGCGTCGCGCGGTTACTCTCCCGCGGCGGTCTGCGCTCGAGGTCCCTCGCGGTGACGGGCGGCGGCGACAGATTCGCGCGGACGCAAATCGACGCGTTGAAAGAAGGCGTCGACGTCGTCGTCGGCACTCCCGGCCGCGTCGCGTGGCTCGTCGAGAGCGGAAAGCTGGACGTCCGCGACCTCACCGCGGTCGTCATGGACGAGTGCGACGTCTTGCTCGGCGACTCGTTCGAGTTCGCGGAGCAGGTGCGGCCGCTGAGAGACGCGGTGCCGTCGAGCGCGCAGTTCGTGTTGGTCACGGCGACGATACCCGAGGACGTGTTGAGGCAGCTGCGGGCGTTTTTCGACGGGGCGCTGCGCGTCGTGCAAGGTCCGGGGTTGCACCGCCCGGCCGCGGGGTTGCTCGAGCGGTTGGTGGACTGCTCCGGGGGCGACGTCGTGGACGACCAGAGCGGGTTTTACAGGAAGTACCGCGCGCTCGAGCAGCTTTTGGAGGCGGAGAGAGCCAAAGGCGAAGGGAAAGCGGCGCGGCGGATCTTGTTGTTTTGCAACAAGATCGAGACGTGTCGGCGGCTGGAAAACGTGCTCGCGCGCGCGGACCGCGACAGGGAACGTTTAATCCCCGTGCCGTACCACGCCGCGCTGTCCCCGGAGCGACGCAAAGAATCCCTCGCGAAGTTCTTAACCCCCGCGCGAAGAGGCGAGACGCCGATGATGCTCGTGTGCACCGACCGCGCGAGCAGAGGGCTCGACGCCGCCGGCGTGTCGCACGTGATTTTATTCGATTTCCCGCGGGATCCGTCCGAATACGTGCGACGCGTGGGGCGGACCGCGCGCGGGGCGTTGGGGACCGGGGAGGTGTCCGTGCTCGTGCTGGGGCGGCAGGTGCGATTAGCGCGGGAGATCATGCGGAGGAACACGCGCGGGGACCCGGTCGAGGCGACGCCGCAGTTTTGATCGATCGATTCGTTCGTTCGTTCGACGGGTGGCGGAGAAGCCGAAGAGGCGGCGGTCCGTCGACGACGCCGTCGCGCGTAGTATATTCTATTCTATCTCGCCGGCTGCTGTTGTCGTTGTCGTTGTAACTGTGGATGCGTGTATTGTAAAGAGACGTCGCGTCTCGTTCGCTCCTTCGCTCGTTCGTTCGTCGGCTCGTTCGTCGGTTCTTTCGGCCTCTCCGGCGGCGACCGTCCCGCCGACTTCCGACGAGGGAGCGCGCTCACTTCTTCTTGGTCCACATGAAGTACGGGTTCCTGCAGCCGTTCTTACATATGGGCATGCAGTTACACACGGGGAGGTACGCGAGGTTCGTGTACACCGCGTCGCCCTTGCCTTCGTTGCGAGTCCGGCGGCAGTGGTACTCCCTGCGGCGACGAAGTCGAGGCGGCGAGAGAAGCGACGGACGGTGAGAGGGATGCACGAATCATGATGAATGTATGACAGCGCGCGGGAGAGGGACGGGCGCGGGCGACGACGACGCGACGCGCGAGGCGCGACCGCGAATCATCGCGCGAATAGATCATCGCGCGCTCGCGCCGCGCGGCGATCGAGCGAGCGACGACCGCCGCGTGCGACGTCGTCGCGTCGAACCGCGTTCCGCGGGGAGACGTGGTGATAACGCGTCGACGCGAACGAGGCGGGGCGAGGCGCGAGGGACGAGATCGATCGACGGAGGGAGGACGACGCGCGCGCCGCCGCGACGCACCAGTGCGTCTCCGTGATCTCTTCGTCCGCCGCGGCTTCCCAGATCGTAATCGGCTTCTCTTCTTCCTCGGCGTTCATGATTGCGTTCGCGCGCGCGCGTGCGTGCGGGAGTGTGCGCCGTCGGAGCCCGCGCGTCGTTCGTTCCAATCGTAACGTCCGAGGCGAGGAGGCGAGCGGCCACTCGCTGCTGTCCTTCGTCGCGGTCGGCGACCGAACGGTGATGCAAATAATCGATGAAAGCGCGTGGGCGCGACGCACACCACGGGGCACCACCCGCGGCGTTCCCGATGCCGGGCGCGACCCCCCCAACGGCCGCGAACGCGGACGGCGAGCTCGTCCTCCATCGATGGCCCGCGCGATGGGGCCTCCCGTCGCTCTCCCCCGAGTGCGTCGCCGTCGAGACCTACCTCCGACTGGCGGGCTTGAAGTTTTCATCCGAGGCGTGCGCCACCCCGTACGTGTCCCCGAGCGGGCTCCTCCCTGCGCTCGACCAGTGCGCGGACGTCGTCGGCGTCGACGGCGCGACCGCCGCGGACGGCGCGGACGGCGCGGACGCATACGATGACGCCGGGGGAGCCGCGTGCAAGGCGGACGGCTCGCTCGCGATGGCGCGGATCACGACGCACCTGCGCGCGAAGGTCGCGGACCTCGATTCGAACGCGGCCGTCTCCGAGAGCGACCGCGCGACGCTCGTCGCGTTTCTCGCGCTCGCGGAGTCGCGCCTCGCGACGGCGACGACGTACTACACGTGGATCGATCGCGACCGGTTCCGCGCGCACACGCGCGAGGCGTACGGCGCCGCGTTCCCGGCGCCGATGAGCTACATCCTTCCGTGGCTGTGGCGGAGAGGCGTGATGCGTCGACATCGATCATCGGGGGGATCGTTTTCGGAGGGCGGCGAGGAGGGGGTGACGCGCGGCGTCCGCGACGCGTACGCCGCGCTGGAACGACGCCTGATGGACAGCGGCGGGCCGTTTTTCTTTGGCAAAACCCCGACGTCGCTCGACGCGCTCGTGTTCGCGCATCTGAGCTACCACGCGCGCGCGCCCGTCGGGGACGCGCTTCGCGTGGAGCTCAAAAAGCACCCGGGGCTGGTGACGTACGTGGAAGAGATGAGGCGCGTCCCGCTCACACTGGTCCCCATACGACCCCGTCCGCGTGGTGGAACGCGGATCCTTAAGGACTTTCTCTCCCGGCGTTCGTTTCTCTCCGCCGCGCGCCTCGACGCCTTTCAACTCCTCCGCCTGACGCCTTTCAACTCCACCCAATCGCGCCTTTCAACTTCGACTGACGCGCCCCCGAACGCCGAACCTCGTCGATCGATCAGCCGGCGCCTCTTCCCGAGCGAGGACGGGTCCTCGCTCGGCGAGGGCGGCGACGCCGCGCACGCGCTGGACTCCAGCGCGTGGATCGAGCCCCCGACCGCGTCGAAGAGAGACCGCGCGCGTGGGTGGTGGGGAAGCGGCGGCGGAAAGGAGGAGAAGCTCACGGCGAAGGAGATCGCGTTTCGAAGGCGATCGCGGTACTCGGGCGCGTTCTCATCCATCACACTGGTCCCCATACGAGCGCGTTCGCGTGGTGAACGCCGTTCCTTAAGGACTTTCGCCCGCGCGCGTTTCTCTCCGCCACCCCTCGCCGCTTTCAATCCCGACACACATCGACGCCTTTCAACTCCATCTGACGCCTTTGAACTCCACCCCGACGTCGCTTCGTACGGAACGACCCTCGTCAGTGTTTTTCGCCGTCGGCGCGGTGTTGTCGTATCTGTTCCTCGGCGAGGTCGTGACGTTCGCGATGAGCGGCGACGGCGGCGACGGCGGCGGGGCGGCGGACGATGACGACGACGACGAGATGTCGGAGGCTGTGGAAGCGGACGAGGGGTTCGAGGACGACGACGACGACGACTTGGGGGGCGACTAGAACTACGTCGTTCGGTCATCTCAGTTCGTCGCGAAATCGTTCGTTGCGTTGTTACTTCTCCGCCGCGGCGCGGCCGCCTAGCTGATCCCACCACACACACACCCCGCGTCACGCGTCGCGCGCGTCGCAATTCTCGCACGTCGCGCTCGTGACCTCCCTCGTGCCGTCCAGCTTCCTCCACACGTTGGCGTCGCACGTCTTCCGCGCCGCCGCCCGCGGCTCGCCCTCGTCGTCCTCCGTTCCTACGGCGATTTTGAGGTGGACCATCGTCCCCGCGACGACTTGGCTCCTCACCTCTATGATGTCTCTGAGCGCGTATCGAGGCGACGCCTTGGCGCCGTCGAGCTGCATCGCGTTCAGGTGCTCCACCGCCGCGAGCGCGTCTTCTCTGTACGCGTCGTGGGAGGAACTCGGCAGCGGGGCGGAGACGCCACCTGGCATGGACACGCGGGCGTCCTCCTCCTCCGCGGGCGCGGCCGCGAAAGGCTCGAGCCCGCCCGCCGAGGCGTCGTCGTCGTCCACGATGGTTTCCCTCGCGACCGCGCCGCCGGTCGCGAGGAAGAGGACGAGAAGGAGGAGGAGAAGGACCCTGAAGGCGCGGGCGCCGGCGCGCATCTCGGAGTGGACGGACGGGGGGGCGAGATCTACAGTATCGGACTGTCCAAATACTCATACGAAAGTAGTCTCGAGGAAAATGCGAACTTGCGGAGCCTGAGCGGCGATACAGGGTAGACAAATTTACTTAGGGAACCACGATTCGGAGAGCGTCGATCGCCGATTCCCGTATGTAACCTGTTCCGTCTCAGTGGTGGTGGTGGCGATGACCGCTTTCTCGACCGTGACCGTGACCGTCGTCATCGCCGCCTTCCGCGGGGAAAAGCTCCGCCAACGTGGGCCACGCCGGGAACGCGCCCACGGCCTCCGCCTGCGATTCCATACAAAACACGTGCATCGGTCAGTTGAAAGGGGACGCGAGTAAATGTTGAAACCGAGGGATGGTTGAAAAACGTTTGTAGCCCGTGTACTCTGTCTGTAGAACGCACCTCCGCGGAGAGGCTCGTCAACCCGAGCTTCCACTCGTCTATACGCCCCCCGATGGACGCGCCCGCCGGCCTCGCGCTCGACGCCTCCGCGCGAGTCACGAGGCATCGCTCCAGCGCGGCCGTGATCGCGGTCTTGTTCATGTGCCGGCCGATGAACACGAGCTCCTGTCGGCGGTCCATGACGACCGGATTCGCGAAGTCCCGCAAGAGCATGTCGCGCTCCTCCGATCCTTCCTCCGGCCACATGTCCTGCGGGAGCATCCCCATCCACGGCCCGCCGCAATCGAGCTGGAGCACCGCGCCGGCGTGCCCCCACTCACCGCATACCTCGTCCCTTCCCGCGATCCACACGAACCCTTTGCTTCTGAAGACGTGCCCGTATTTTTGCCGAGAGATCGCCAGCTTCTCGGCCGCCTCGGCCTTGGCCTTCTCGCGCGTCTCCGCCTCGCGCGGGTCGTCGCCGTCGTCGTCGGTCGACATCGTCATTCCCGCGTCCATCGCATCGTCGTCGTCGTCGTCGTCGTCGTCGGCGGCGGCGGCGGCGGCGGCAAGGTCGAGCACGGCGGCGAAGTCGTCCAAAAACATTCGCAGCCTCGTCGGGTGGAACGGCGTCCGAGACGTGTACACGAAGTTACAGATCCCGTACTCCCTCGTCTCGACGACCTTGCCGCCTCCGCGGAGGGTCTGGAGCCACCCCGCGGCGTTTGCGGCTTTATTCAAGTCGAAACGGTTCGTCGCGAGCAATTTATTCAGCGGCACATCGGAGCGAATGGCGCACACGATCTCCGCGCCGGGATTGAGCGTCGCGAGCGCGTTCTTGATCGCGAGCACGTCCGACCGCGACGCGAGGTCGCACTTGTTCAAAACGATGAGGTCGGCGAACTCGATCTGATGCACGAGGAGCGTGGAGACGTTCCGCTCGCCGTCTTCCTCCCCGGCCTCGCCGCCGGCGTCCCTCGTCCCGAATCTCTCGACGAGGTCCGCCGCGGACGCGAGGTCGCCGTTGAACGCGCCGGCGTCGACGACCGTGACGCACGTGTCCAGACGCGCCACCTCCTGAAGCGCGCTCGCGCCTCGCAATGACCTGACCGCGGCCGCGAGCTCTTTCTTCTCCTTCGCGTCGGCCGAGTCGCGATGCGCGGAGGAGACGTCGATCCCAAAAGTCTCCGCGACTTGCGACGGCTCCGCGACCCCGGAGGACTCGACGACGATCGCGTCGAAGGCGCGCTTGGAAGCGAGGTCCGCGATCGCTTTCACGAGGTCCGCGCGGAGGGTGCAACACACGCATCCGTTCTGGAGCTCGAGCACCTGCTCGCTCGAGCCGAGCGCGCGCGTGTTGCGAACGAGCGAGGAGTCGATGTTCAGCGCGGCGACGTCGTTCACGACGACCGCGACGCGGAAGTTCCCCGAGTTCTCCACGATTCGCTTCAAGAGCGTAGTCTTGCCGGCGCCGAGGAAGCCGGAGAGGAGGGTGACGGGGATCGGGGCTTGCATGGCGTTCGGCGCGGTCGTCGGCGAGCTGGACCCGTCGGCGGATCGGCGTTATAGAACTCGTGTGCGTGCGAGTTAGGTTCTGCGCGCACTTCTTGTGAAAGCGTGCGCGCACCGGCCAGGGCTGGCATCACCTATCACGGCGGCTGGGCGCGAGTGTAGTACACCAGGGATTCCTTTTCGACGCAAAAACATTTGCGCGGTCGAGATTTGATTTTCGTCGAGCTGGACCAGCGCGCGACGATCGCGTTCTGCTCCGCCTTCGAGATCGCCGACGTCGCGCACCGCGACCGTCCAGCTCTTGCGACGTATCCAGTTCACGATGTCCATCGGGGCGGCGAACGTGTAACACGTGCGAAGAGGGTGGTGAGCGCGATCCTCGGCGCGCGCGAGGACGAGTGCGCGCGCGTCGCGATCGAGCAGGCGTCAGACAGCGAAAACGTAAACGCGGTGTCCTGAAACGAGTTTGCCGTGACCCGGAAAATTATTTTGCCTGTTCGACGAGCTGAGGTGCGTTCTTTTAACCCATCGCTCGGTTTCAACACTTGATCGCATCTCGTTTCAACTGACCGATGAACTTTTTTTATTGGAACGACCCTGACAGGAGTGCAGAGTACAGTAGACCATCTAAGACTTCAAAATGAGATCGAACCGCCACTTCCCGAAGCGCGAGGAGGCTGCGAAGATGGATTTAGTAACGCGCTTGATAAATTCGCCGACGCTCACGATGCAAGATAAAGTCGCGCAGATGAAAGGGTGGTGGAATTCCTACAAGCAGAGGCAAGAGACGGGCGTCGACGAGGAACGCGACGAGGAACGCGACGAGAAGAATCGCGAGGCGCCCGCGCAGAGGGAGAAAGCGGGCGCGGCCGGGGCCTCCGCCGCAGGCCGCGACATCGCGCCCGACGCGAAGCGAGCGATCGACGACGTATCAAACACGGAGTCGGCTCCTCCCGCGAAGAAGGCCAAGGGACCGCCCGCGCCCTCTGCTCCTCCCGAGGACGAGGCGACGGGGCCGACGCCGACCCTCCAGCAGATTTTCAAACAGTTCCACGAGCACGACCGAAACAAGGGTCGCAACCTCGAGTGGCTCGACATGCTGGAGTGTAACTGCCAAAAGTACGGGTGGAGCGGGGACGAAGCCTACTGCGAGAGCGGAGACCGCTCGACGTTCGGATCGGCGTACCTCAAACTGCACGGCGTCGAAGAGTTATGCCATAACATCGGTCAGTTTTTGTCCTATTTCGTACCGAGGAAGATGTCGACTCCCGAATTCAAGGACATGAAGCGTTGCGCGGCGACGCTCAGGGCCCTCGTCAAGTTTTGCATATCGAGAGGGTACCTGGAGAAAGATGACGCCCATGTCAAGGACACGCTCAAGCGCATCTCAGTCTCCGGCAACTTCGACGCGGAGGGCGTTCAAATGTCTCTGGAGCGATTGAAGGACGCTGGCTACTGGAAACGTTTGAGGGCGGAACGGGAAGATGACGGTGATACCGACCATGAAGCATATGATGAGTTCGATTATGACTGTGAATGTGACAGTTGGTCTGACCACCTCAATGATAATTACCCTGTAGAGGGCGACGAGTTCGGCATGGCAGACGACCCCGCTGAGTGCGCTTCCGTGCGCAAAAACGGATGGGTTTTCAAAAAGGGATTCTCGCGAGGTGGCAGAAACCGAGTGCTCCTCTACCTACCGCCCGAAGTGGCGAAAATGGGACGGGAGGCCATGGAGATCTCGTGCATGGACTTCGTGTACATAGGACGCGGGGTGTGGGAACCCAAAGGCTGGGAAAGCCATGGAGGTAAGGAGTATGTTTGCGCAAACGTCTATCCTCCTTAAGCTTAACTGGACTATGAGTACTCGTAGACACGAAGGTAGACTTTTAAGATGATGAGCCGCCGCCGGCCACTCGCGTCGACGCCGGGCGATATGGAGCGCGCGACGCGATCGTCGCGTCGCGTCGCGTCGCTCGCGCACCACCTCTCCCCCCCCTCCCCCTCCTCCTCCTCCGCATCGCTCGTTCGATCGCCGACGGCCGCGGCGTCCCCCTCCTCGAACGATGCGATCGCGACGAGTTCGAACGACGAGGACGAGGATCCGGACGGCGTGCTCGCGCGCGCCTCGCCGTCGTCGTGGGCCATCTCCACCGGCGGCGTCGTCGTCTCCCCCGAGGTCGCGGAAGCGCTCGCGGATGGCCGCGCGGTCGTCGCGCTCGAGTCCACGATCGTCTCGCACGGGATGCCGTACCCGGAGAACCTCGCGATGGCGAGGGAGGTGGAAGCGATCGTCCGCGCGCGCGGCGCGACGCCGGCGACGATCGCGATCGTCGAAGGCGTCCCTCGCGTCGGCCTCCCGGACGCGGACCTCGCGAAGCTCGCGGAGTTGGGGCCGAGAGCCGCTAAAGTATCGCGGCGGGACATCGCCGCGTGCGTCGCCGCGAAGGCGACGGGCGCGACGACCGTCAGCGCGACGATGCTGTTCGCGTCGAGAGTCGGCGTCTCCGTGTTCGTCACCGGCGGCATCGGCGGCGTCCACCGCGGCGGCGAGAACTCCATGGACGTCTCCTCAGATCTGACGGAGATCGGACGAACCCCCGTGGCGGTGATATGCGCGGGTGCGAAGAGCGTCCTGGACATCCCGAAGACGCTGGAGGTTTTGGAAACGCACGGCGCCGCCGTCGTCGGGTACGGCGCGGATGACTTCCCGGCGTTTTTCACGCGAAACAGCGGCTGCCGCGCGCCGACGAGGGTAGACACCCCCGCCGAGGCCGCCGCGCTGATACTCGCGGGGAAGCGGCTCGGCCTCGGCGGCACCGTCTTCGGGGTGCCGATCCCGGAGGAGGACGAGGCGAAGGGCGGCAAGGTAGAGGCCGCGATCGGGAAGGCGCTGAGAGAGGCGGAGGCGAAAAACGTCAGAGGGAGGGACGTGACGCCGTTTCTCTTGAGGCGCGTTCTATCTTACACTGGTCCCCATACGATCGCGTTGGCGTGGTGAACGCCGTTCCTTAAGGACTTTTCCCGGGGTCTCTCTCCGCCCACACCTCGCTTTCAATCCCCGCCCTCGACGCCTTTCAACTCCATCTGACGCCTTTCAACTCCACCCCGACGTCGCTTTGTATGGAA
>MDSW01109618.1_pt1 | contig 15612 bp, 15 predicted proteins | sample 811171 | NCBI WGS metagenome assembly MDSW01 (sample SAMN05326641, study PRJNA326480) | marine metagenome | isolation source: seawater | place: Atlantic Ocean: North West | collected 2012
AAATTTTTTATTGAATCCTTAGTTTTTTCATCCTTATCAGGTAAAACTATTAGAGCTTTTATATTAAAGTCTATTAATTCGGTTAAAAAAATTGGAAGCGATTCTTCCTCATTCTTTGCAGGTATTATTAAAGTTAAGTTTTCCAAATTGTATTTATTAATTTCTTTTAAACCTTTAAATATATATTTTTAAATTTCAAGTAATTAATATAAATGTATTAGATATTTAATTTTAAAAATGAAGTCATTAAATCTTATTTCTGATCTAAAAATTATAGATGATAAAATTATTTTTTTGATTTTAATATTACCTATTTCTTTATTGGTTGGTTCTCTTATTATTAATATAAATATATTGGTATTAATTATTTTATTTTTTTTTCATATCTATAAGAAAAAAAAATTTAATATATTAAAAATAAATGAAATATATTTTTTACTATTGATATGGATTTATTTAATTTTAAATGCATTGTTTATAGGAAAAACTGATGATAGCATAATAAGAGCAATAGGTTTTTTCAGGTTTATTTGTTTAACTGTAATTATTGCATATTTTATAAGTTACAATAATTCTAAGTATAAAAATATAATTTTAAAATATTGGTTCTTAATCTTTATTGTTGTTTCTTTAGATTTATTATTTGAATTTTTTTTTGGATTTAATTTTTTAGGCAACAAATCATCTTATCCAAATAGATTGTCAGGATTTTTGGGAGATGAACTTAAAATAGGAGGATATTATTTAGGATTTATTTTAATAAGTTTATCTTTTGTATTTAAAAAAGATAATAAACTTTTTTTACTTCTATTAATTTTTTTTATTTTAATTTCTTTTTTAATAGGAGAAAAATCTAATTTTTTAAAAATTTTAATTATTTCTTCTTTATTGCTAATAATATTATATTACAAGAGTTATAAATTTTGGTTAATAAGTTTATTAGTTGCAATAACTCTTTTTTTTTCAATAAACAATATTATTAATAAACAAAAAGTTTTTGCACATCACTTTCAAGTATTAAGTAAAAAAGGAATTTCTTATTATTATAGAAATTATTCAATTCATTATAAACATCACAAAGTAGCAGAAAAAATAATTAAAAAAGATTATATTTTTGGTATCGGTATTAAAAATTTTAGAGTTGAAAGTTTTAAAAAAGAATACAATCCTTCTGATGATAGTATGAGAGGAGCTATGCATCCTCATCAATTTCATTATGAGATATTATCTGAATTGGGTTTAATTGGATATATATTAGTCTTGGGATTATTAATTTATCAAATTTTTTATGGATTAAAATTGTATAAAAAAGAAAATGATATTTTAATATTATCTTCCACTTTATTTATTTTTGCAAATATTATTCCCTTATTACCTTCGGGTAGTTTTTTCACTACATATACAGCTACAATTTTTTGGATTAATTATTCTTTAATTTTAAAAAATAGATTTAGCTAGAATGTTTTTTTTAAAAAATTTAATGATAAAATAAATAAATAGTAAAATGATTTAATATAATTAAAATTCATATATTTTTTGTATACTATAAATCCATCATTTAATTTTTGAAAAGTATTAGAAGACAGCGAACCTTCAGTTTTTCTCCATTTAGCAAGGTATTTATCAATACCATAAAGTTTAATTTGTTTTTTAACTAAAAGTAGCCATAACACATAATCCTCTTTTGTTTTAATATTTGGAAATCTAGTTTTTTTATTTAATAAGTTTTTTTTTAAAACAACTGTAGAAAGTCCTATATCGCATGAATGCAATAAGTTCTGATAATTTATAAATTTATCTGCTTTTCTTAAACCAATTGTTTTGTTTTTTTTATCGATTATTTTGTAAGATGAAAATGTAAAGTTAATTTTTTTATCTATCATATAATTAATTTGTATATTTAATTTATCTTTATGCCAAAGATCATCACTATCTAAAAATGCTATATATTCCCCTTGGGATTTCATAATACCGGCATTTCTTGAGTACCCTGCACCAATATTATTTTTATTTATAATTATTTTTATGTTTTTTTTATTTTTTGTAATTTTTTTAATGTAATTAAGGTCATTTAAGTTTTCATCATCATAAATAATAATAATTTCTTTTTTTTTATATGTTTGATTGTAAGCTGAATTAAATGAATTAAAAAAATATTTTTTTTTTTTATAATATGGGATTATTACAGATACTAATCCTTTTTTCATTTATTAGTTATTAAATTTTTTATATAATTTTTTAAATCTATTTTTCCAAATCGTTTATGGACCTTATTTGAAAGATTCATATTTGTTAAAGCTGAAGCATATCTTTCTCCTTGTCTTTTAGGTAAAAATATTATTTTTGATGAAAACATTTTTGCGACTTCAATAATTTTGTAACTTTTTTTATGTGATATACTGTAATGTCTAGATCTTTTCTTTTTCCAAGCTTCAAAGCAAATTTTTATAGCATCATTTATATGTGTAAATCTTCTTGATTGATTTCCAGGTTTTACAACTGTTAATGGTTTTTTATTCTTTAAACATTTTTCAAATATTCCAATTACTGTTGCCATTTCACCATCGCAAATCTGCCTTTTTCCATATAAATTATAAAAATAAATAATTTCATATTTTAAATTAAACCATTTTTTCAGATTTTCTAACATTTCTAAATTCTTTGCTTTTGTAAATGCATATGGAGAAAGATTTTTATCTTTGCCTTTATTTCCTAAGCTAGCTGATGTTGCTGAATAAATTAATCTTATTTTATTTTTCATACAAAATTTAAATACTGCATGACTTCCAATTGTATTGGACTCTATGCATTGATCCATTTTTAAAAAACTTTGATAAATTCTTGCAAATTCACCAAAATGAAAAATTGCATTTATTTTTTTTTTATATTTATTCAAATTTTTTGAAATGTCTTTTGTATGACCTTTTATATATTTAATATTTTTATTATTTATATGATTTTTTTTTGTTCCAGTAGAGTAATTATCATAACTTATGATTTTCATATTTGTTTTATTTATAAAATATTCAATTAAGTTTGATCCAACAAAACCCGCTCCACCAATTACAATTACGATATTTTTCATTAATTTATTGTGTTTTCTTTTTTAGAAAAAAATATGTTAAAATATAAAATAGTACTGAAAATAAAACAATATAAACAAGTTTCATTGTTTCATTAACAAATTTACCACCTATAAACATAATTAAAAAATTAAATAAAACAATTGTAATTCCTGAGAGTGAGTTACTATATTTTTGTAACTTTTTATTTCTATTATAAATTATGAATAAAAGTTGATGTAAATGCAAATTATCAGGTCTATCTAGTTTTTGATTCTTTTCAATAAACATTCTTCTGCATATGCTAAATAAATTTTCAAATGCAGGATACCAAAGAATTAAAATTACATAATATGGAGAAATTAAATTTGTAAAATTATTTACAAAATTTATTAAAAATAACCCTATTATTGCTGCTATTAAATAACAGCCACTATCTCCTAATAAAGTCCTGGAAAAAAAATTAAATATAAAAAAAATAAATAACGCTGAATAAATTGTTAATATTGATGAATAAGAATAGCTTAAATCTAATACATTTATTAGTATAATTAAATTAGAAATTATACAAATATAATAACCACTTGCCAAACAATTAACTCCATCAATAAAATTTGTGCCATTAATTAATATTAATAGGCAAAAAATTGTAAAAAAAATTTTAAAAAAAAAAACATTTTGTATTAGATTGTCTAAAAAAAATATTCTTGTGAACTCTACAAAAGTAAAATTATAAATTATGAGACACAATATAAGAATGATTTGAAATACCATTCTAATTATGGGAGATTTAAGTTTGTCAGTGTCTGATAAAATTCCTAAGGTAAATATTAAAATAAATAAAAATTTATTGATTAAATCATAATCTTCAATAAAAAAAAAAATACATATAATTAAATATAAGCCACCCGATATCGGAATTTTTTTATTATTTACAAATGATTTGTGCTTATAAATATCAACCTTATCTATTAATAAATTTTTTTTTAATAAAAAAAAATTTAAAATTACTAAAGTTAAGATAAGTATTAATGAAACAAAATATATATTTTCCACAAACAAATTAATTAGTTTTCGACATATACAACATTTTTTTTTGATTTTTTATATCTTCTTCTAACATTTCTTTTACTAAGCTATAAAAGTTATACTTTGGTTTAAATTTTAAAAGTTTTTTAGCTTTTGAGGAATCTCCCCTTAAATAATTTATATCCAAGGGTCTTAAATATTTTTTATCAATTTTAATCATTAGTTTTTTCTTATTATTTTTAATTTCAAAACATTTTTCATTTAATCCTTTTCCAATCCATTTATTTTTAATGTTTAATATTTTGCAAGCAGTATTTACAAATTGTTTTACACTATAAGTTTTATCAGTGGATATAACATAATCATCAGGTTTTTTTTGTTGCATAATTTTCCATTGCATTTCAACATAATCTTTTGCGTGGCCCCAATCTCTTTTTGCATGAATGTTTCCTAATTTTAAAGTTTCATTAAAACCTAAAGTTCTTTTAGCCAAAAACATTGTGATTTTTCTAGTTACAAAAGTTTCTCCACGTCTGGGACTTTCATGATTAAATAATATTCCACTTGATGCAAATATACCGTAAGATTCTCTATAAATTTTTGTTACATGATGCGCAAAAAGTTTTGATGCTCCATAAGGAGATTTTGGATTTAATTCAGATTTTTCATTGAATTTATTTAAGTTCATTTTTTCCCCAAATAATTCAGATGAAGTTGCTTGATAAAATTTTGTTTTTAAATTTAAAAATCTAATTATTTCTAATATTCTTAATCCTCCTAAAGCAGTCACTTCAGCTGTATAAACAGGATTTTCAAAAGAAACTCCTACATGGCTTTGAGCTCCTAAATTATAAATTTCATCTGGTCGTACTTTATTAATTACTTTAAAAATACTGTCGCTATCAGTTAAATCTCCATAATGTAGAAAAAACTTTGATTTAAAATTTTTATTTTCAAAAATATGATCTATTCTACTTGTATTGAATGATGAGGATTTTCTTTTAATACCATGAACAACATAGCCTTTTTTTATCAAAAATTCCGCCAAATAAGAACCATCTTGTCCTGTAACTCCTGTGATTAATGCTTTTTTTGACATTATGAATAATTTATTATCAATAAACAGTTAATTATAAAATTCAATTGTTATTTATAATTTATATTTATTTGTTAAAAGATATAAAAATAAGCCTCAATTTATTTGAAAATTTTGAATTTATATTAATACCTTAAATAATGATGCAAAAAAAATTAATTTTATTCATGCCACTAATTGGTGGAGGTGGAGTAGAGAAAAATTTATATATTATTTCAGATTTTTTATCAAAAAAATATAATAATATATATGTTTGTACTTGTTCAAAAAAAACTAAAAAAAAATTTAATAAAAAAATAAAATTTATAACTACAAATTCAGACTTGAGTAATAAATTAAGTTTAAGACTTCAATACTTGATTGGTTTATTTTTATTAATAAAATTTCTTATGAAAAATAAAAATTCAATTGTTTTTGCTTTTCAAGCAAATATTTATTGTATATTTTTATGCAATCTACTAGGCGTTAAAATTATTGCCAGAATAAATGCATCACCATCTGGATGGTATAAAAATACATTTTTAAAATTAATATACAAAAAAATAATTTCTATGGCTGATAAAGTAATTGTTAATAGCAAAGACTTTAAATTAGAAATGGAAAATATTTTTAATATTAATGTTAATTGTATTTATAATCCTTTAGATTTTAATAAAGTAATACAATTATCAAAAAAAAAAAATAAATTATAATTTTTTTAATGATAAAAAAACATTAAAATTGATAAACATAGGAAGACTTACTAAACAAAAAGATCAAATAACTATTTTAAAAGCATTAAAATTATTAAAAAATAAAATTAATTTTAAACTTTTAATTATTGGAAGTGGTTTGGAGAAAAATAATTTATCATCTTATTTATTAAAAAATAAACTTAATGAAAAAGTTAAAATAATAAACTTTCGAGAAAATCCTTTTAATTTATTAAATAAAGCAGATATTTTTATTTTATCATCAAAATACGAGGGACTTCCAAATGTATTATTAGAAGCAGCTGTATTAAAAAAACTTATTATTTCTACTAACTGTCCGACAGGACCTAGGGAAATTCTAGAAAACGGTAAGGGAGGAATTTTTTTTAAAATTGGTGATCATCATGATCTCTCTAATAAAATTAAATTTTATTTAGTAAATAAAAAAAAATTTAATAAAAAAATTTTACATTCTTTTAAAAGTTTAAAAAGATTTGATTACAATAAAAATTTAAACAAATATTATTATATAATAAATGCCTTTATGTAAAAAATTCATACAAGGATTTTTTTTAATTCAAGACTATGTCTAAACATTGTATATTTTAAACAATTTTTTTTAGCATTTATTCTTTTTTCTTTTAAATTGTTTTTAAATTCAGAAAATTCTTCTAATTTATCTTTAAGCGCATGTTTTATATTACTTTTATATAAAAAACCCGATCTACCATTTTGCAAAAATTCTGATGGTCCATTTTTACAGTCACTTGATATAACAAATAAATTACACATAGCTGCTTCTACAATAACAAAACCAGGCTCTTCCCAAAGAGATGATAGAATAAAGGCTTCCGCTTTTCTCATATAATTAAATAAATTTTCACTGAAACCCATCAAAATAATCTTATTTTCTAGTTTATTTTTTTTTATTTGTTTTTCTAATTTCAATTTATCTTCACCTTCTCCAAATATTAATAATTTATAATTTTTATTATTAGAACAAAAATTGCCAAATTCATTGATTAAATATTCAAAATTTTTTTGCTTTGTTAGCCTTCCTGCAGATAAAAAATAATTTTTTATTTCATAATTACTGTTATTAAAAAATGTACTTTTTAGAAAATCCTTAATATTTACGACTGCATCTGGAAGGTAGCTAATTTTTAATTCATCAAAAATATTTAAATTTTTGATTTGATTTATTAAATCCTTAGTAGGAAAAGTAATTTTATAAATTTTTTTTGATATTTTTTTCCAAAAAAATTTTCTTATTAAATTTAAATTTGGATATCCTGAAATCCTTAATATAAATTTAGTTTTAAATTTAAAAATACTTAAAAGTAAAAGTGGAAGTGAAGTTATTAAGTGCAAAATTATAAAATCTGGTTTTTCTTTTTTAAGTAAATTTAATAACGGTATAAATGAAAATAAAAAAATAATAACGTATGATATTCTGCTACCTATAAATCCTTTTTTTGGTAAATAATTAAAAAAGCTATAATTCAATTTTATAACTTCTACATTATTAGTTTGCAAATATTGAATGTGTTTATCCCATTCTCCACAACTATTAATTAAATATACCTTAAATTCATTTTTAAAAAATTTAGACATTCCAATTGCTGAATTAATAGTAGAATTTGTTGTTCCAACTTTACTTAAGCAGGGTGACCAATAAAAAATTTTTTTCATTATTCTTGTTTTATTATTATTATTTTTTTTCCTAAAAATACTTTTTTATCATATTTATTATAATTATTTTTAATTTTTGAATTATATCTAAAATAGAATTCTTCCGATTCAGTAAATTTATATTTTGTATTTTCAAATGGATTATAACTATAATTCACATACTCTTTATTAAGTCTTTTTATATTTCTAGCATAGAAAATAGTAATTCCTATTAAAATTAATATTAAAGATTTATTTCTAAATTCTTTATATGAAATTCTTTTTTTACTTAAATAAATACAAATAGGTATAAACATTAAAATTGCAATAAGATGATAACCTCCATATCTTAATGTTGGGTGCTTTAAAAACCACTCTAAAAAAATCAAGATTAAAAATAAATAAATTAAATAATATTTATAATTATTATTTAAATTATCTTTTTTAAAAAAAAATAAGAATACAATTATGCTAAGTGTTGTTATTCCTAAAATAAAATCAGAAACTTTATTAAAAAAATATATTTCTATCCATCTAGCAATCCAATTAAAATTAGTAATGTAATGTAATCTATCTTCAACTACAAAATTTGGAGAAGCTCCACCTTTAGACCACAGTTCGTACCATATATTTACACTATTTATGTAATTAATATCTAAAGTCCAGGGCAAACTATCTAAACATGTAAAAGCTGCAGGAAAGATAAAACAACCAGAGTTGATAATATTGTAAAAGAAATAAAAAACACAAAAAATTGTGCAATAAATTACTGTCCTTGAAAATAAAATATCTTTTATAAACTTATTTAAATTTTTTGAAAATAATAGAATTAATACTAATGGACTATATAATATAAATAAAGGTTTAATTGACAAAGCAATCGTCAATAAAATAAACACTATAAAAATTTTACTAATTATTTTTTGCTTTTCTTCAAATTTTTCATTTATTAAAATTAATGAAAATAAGATGGCTAAAATTATTAATATTTGAGGTGATCGATCAGTCCCAAATTCTGCCAATCTATAAAAGAAAATATTTACAAACAATAGAGAAATAAGACTTAAAAAATTTATGAAATTAATATTATCAAAATTTTTTTTATCAAAAATATTTTTTATAAAAATAATATTAGAAAATCCTAAAAAATAAACTGATGAAAGATGAAATAAATAATAATCAATTTTTGGCAAATAAAACAATGAATTTAAAAAAAATATTGATGATGGATTCCTAAAACCATTATTCATTAATCCTAATCCAAAAGGGTGTGAAAATTCTGATAAAATCATTGAGTATGGAAAGTGATAATAAGAAAAATCATCATGATTTTTACCAGCTAAAATAAAAATTAGTAAAATTGCAAAAACTAAAAAATGTAAAAAAAGCTCCGAGAAAATAAATTTGGTTTTAATTACAAAATAAATAAAAATAGCTAGTCCTAAAAATAGAACTATTGAATTAAATATATATCCATGATTAAAAAAAATTGATGTAGAGTAAGAAATTAATATAAGAAACGAAATTCCAAACAAACCTAATATTCCAAAATTTTTTATGTCAATTTTGAGAATTGTTGACAACAAATATCCATAGCCAATTATATTAAAAGACAATAAAAAATAATAGAATAAATACATTTTATTTGTTTTTTTTTTGAATTAAATTTACAATTTTTTTTGTATTATGATTTTTAAAAACTTTAATTTTTCTGTTTAAAAAAAAACTATCAAATAATTTATTCCATTTTTCTAATTCTTTAGATGAAAAATTATTGTATTTGAATCCTTTTTTTCTAATTTTTGATCTAATTAATATTTTATCTATATTGGTTTTTGTCATTATAGCAAAATTAATTTTAAAAAAACTTTGAAATTTGTTAAAAAAATTAAACATTTTTTTTTTATTTTCATTTAGTGATTTTTCCTTTTGATAGCTAGTCAATATTCTTTGTAAAAATCCTTCATCATTAACAATGATAAATTTATCAAGTTTCATTTTTTTTATTAAAACCAATGCTATAAATTCTTTTTCTACTCTATCTTTAAGTATTTTTTTTTCATTTATTTGTAATGGACTTCTTTTTACACAATCATAAAATATTTTTAATATTTTTTTTTCTTTTTTTTTTATATTTTTTAAAAATTTTTTTTTTATTTTTTCTTCATTTTTATCAATGATTTTTTTTAATACTTTTTTAATATAAATAAATAAAATAAATTTATTTTTTTTTTTATATCCAATATTATAAAAATTAATATTTTTATTATTTCTATTATAATTATTATATGAAATTTTAAAAAATATAGATTGAAAGAAATTTAAATAGGATATTTTTTTTAAATATATATAGTAAATATCAATATAGCTATATATTTTATTTTTTAGAATTTTTTTTAGTTTAAAATAATTATAAGATTTTCCTGAACAAGGTAATCCTATAAATTCAACAATCATTGATAAATTAATTTTTTTTTATTTTGTTAATTTTATTTTTTGAAATTTCATATATTTCATCACAAAATCTTAACGTTGATAATCTATGAGACACTATAAGTATTGTTATTTTTTTCTTTAGTTCTTCTAGAGTAGAAACTATCTTACTTTCTTTTTCTAAATCTAATGAACTAGTTATTTCATCCAAAATTAATATTTTTGGTTTTAAATATAGTGCCCTTGCAATACCAATTCTCTGTGCCTGTCCTCCAGAAATATTTACTGCATTTTCTCCCACATTTGTATTTATTCCGTTGCTTAATTTTTTACAAAAATTTTCTAACTGTGCTTGCTTAATTGAATCATTTAAAATTTCTTCATCAATTTCTTGGTTTTCTTCACCTATTGCAATATTATTTTTAATGGTTGAATCAAATAACACTACTTTTTGCGGAACATATCCGATTATGCTCTGCCAAGATTTATTTATATCTTTGAATGTGAATTCATTATTTATTAATATTTTACCTTTCTCAGGAAATTGCAAACCCATAATTATATCCAATAAAGTACTTTTTCCCGAACCGCTTGGACCAACAAAACCATAAGATTTCCCAGCTTCTATATTTAATGAAGCTAATTCAAATACTTTTTTGTTGGTATATGAAAAGTTTATGTTTTCTATTGCTAATTTTAAAAAGTTAATTTTTTTAGTAATTTCATTATTATTTATATTATATTCTGAATTTTGAAATTCATTATATACTAAATTGATAGCCGATTTGGAAAGTTTAATATTTTGCAATCTCATTAAAATTTTGTTTATTGATGGCAATATTCTAAAAGTTGCAGCTGCAAAAATACCTAAAGAGGTTACAATGCTTAACAAATCTTTATTTAAAAAAAACAATGAACTAAATACTATTAAAATTAAAATCAAAATTAATATAAAATCAAAAATTAATCTTGGGATTTGTTGAATAAAATCTGAAATTAAGTTAAGTTTAGCTGATCCAACAAGTGTTTTTTCAAAATCATTTGAGTACTTTTTTGATTTACCTGAAATTAGAAAAAATTTTATATTATCAAAAATTTCTCTTAGAAATTTAATTTTATTTTTATCTAAATTTTGTCTTTCATATCCTAATCTTACTAACTTTTTTTTTGTAAATAAAAAAAATATTAATCCAAACAATGAAAAGGTTGACATTGATATTATAGTAATAAAAGGATCGTAAATTAATAAAAGGATAACTATTGAAAATAAAACAAGTGTCTCAATTAAAATTTCTATAAGAGAAAATATTAAACCATTACAAAATAAAGATACCTCTCCCAATATATTTCTTATAAATTCAGAGGAATTTTTTTTTTGATGAAATTCATATTTTTTTTTTAAATAAATTTTTAATAATCTGTGAGATATTTCTTTTTCTAAGAATAAAGTAAATTTTCTTCTGATATAAAGTAAAAAAGATAAAAATAAAGTTTTTACAAAATAAATAAATACAAAAGAAATAAGTAAAGTTTTTATAATATCTTGTCTGCTAGAAATTGCAAAATAATCAAAAAAAGGAATTAAAAATGATAATTTTGTTTCAAAATTTTCATCAACCATTATATGGATAAATGGAATAAATAAACCTATACCCAAAAATTCAAGAATTACACCTAAAAGAATTAAAAAAAAAAATAATAATTAATTTTTTTTTAGTTTTTTTGTCTAAAATAAAATTAATTTTTTTAATTGCTTTTATCATTAACTATTTATTTCTCTATTAAGTTCCTCAAATTCTTTCATTTTTTTTTTCATAAACTTTAAGGTTAGTTTGGTTTTTTGAGAAATTCCTTTAGGAGTTAATAGATATATATATCTTAACTTATCTTTATTTTGCTGAAAATTTTTAACTTTAATTAATCCCTTTTTTTTTAGTTCTTTTAAGCAATAATTTAATTTACCAAGACTCATTCCTAATTCTTTAGCAAGTTTTCTTTGAGTAATATTTTTTGCAATATGAAGTTTTCTTAATATATTAAATAGATCATTGTTAATATTCATTATTATTTATTAAATAAAATAAATTTAGTTTTATTTATGATAATTAATAATATTGTTCAATAGTTGAACTGTCAATAATTTTATGTATATAACTTATAAATATATAAAAAAATGTCAAAATTATATAAAACAAAATATTTAAACAAATTTTTTTTTACAAAATATAAATTTTATAAAGAAAAAGATTATATAAATAAAATCCTATATGTGGATAGAGAAAGAATTAACGTTGCTGTACATAATTCAATTTTAGCGCTTGCTTTAAGTAAAAAATATAAATCAAGTGTAATAATACTAAGCGATCAGAAAAAAAATTCTAAAATAATTAAAGTATATAAAAAATTAGGTTTTAAATATATATATAATACTTTAAGTTTTGATTTTAATGTTTTTAATTTAATTTTAATTTTAAATACTTTGATAATTTCAACTTTTGGAATTTTAAGTGTTATTACAAAAGGTTTTTACTGGTTTATAAATAATTATAAAATTAAAAATATTCCTATGGGTGATCTTATATATGACACAAATATAAGATTTGATAATAGATACTATAAACCAAAAGTTGATTTTTTATTTGTAAAATTACTATTGAAATCAACATATAGAACTTTAAAAATAATAAAATATTTTAACAAATATAAATTTAAATATCTGGTAATTGGAACAGAAAGTTATGCTTTTAATTCAGGTATAGCTTTAAGAATAGCTTTATACAAAAATGTTAAAAATTTTTCTTTTCATGGTGGAAACTACACAGATAAAACTTTAGCTGATTTACAAGTACTTACTTTTAACAAAAAAGACTTTATTTATGGAAATTCTGCAGTAAAAAAAAATAATTTAAAATTTAAAAAATTTTCTCAATTAAAGGCCTCACAAAATAAAATAAACTTATTTTATCATAACAGGACAAAATTAAAAACAATTGATTTAATTAAAGACAACATAAGTAAAAATATTAATTATGATTATGCTGCACATGACGATTTAAATAAGGCTAATACTTCTTCTGAAAAAGGAAAAAAATTTTGTAAATATTTGAAAAGTTTTAAAAAAAGAAAAAAATTTTTATTTGCAGTGCATGCTCTATCAGATGCAGTTCATATAAATGCAGGTACAAAATTTTTATTTAATGATTATTATGATCAATTAGTTAAGACTTTGAAATTTATAAAATATAATAATACAAAGGATTTGTGGATATTTCGAGCACACCCTAATTCTGCAATTTTACATGAAAAGGAAATAATTAAAAAAACAGTCAAAGAATTTAAAATTAGAAATGTTCTGTTTTGTCCTGAAAATGTGCCAATAAATGAATTGATCGAAATTTGTGAATCAACTGTTACGGGAAATGGTACAATAGCTTTGGAATTCGCATGCAAAGGAAAGATGTCATTAATAGCAGGTCCAGCTCCTTACTCGGGATTCGAATTAGTTAAAGAACCAAAGAATTTAAGAGAGTATTTTCATTATTTAAAAAATTTAAATACTTTGCCAAGATTAAAAAAAAACAAAATTTTCCTTGCAAAAAAGCTTCTATTTTTTTTTGGAACAAGATCCTACATATCTAAATATGTTCCAAGTGAATTAATTAGTAAAGATAAAATGCTTGGAAATCTGATCAGAAAATGTACTGGAATAAAAAATGATGATATTTTTGAATTATATTATAAATCATTGCCTTTAAATCTAAATAAAAATACAGTTTTTAAGAAAATTTTAAATATTTTATAATATTAATTGTGCCATTTAGACGGATTTAAAGCAAAAGTATCATTATATTTATTAATATCTAAAAATTTTTTATTATTAAAATTATTATTATTTTTATTTATATATTTTATGTTTTGTTTTAATTCTTTTTGACTTTTTACTCCTATAACAATTTTATCAATATATTTAATTGAATTTACTAATTTTAAAGATGCTTCTGATAGTTTTAAATTATCTTTTCTAATTAAATTATTGATTATATTTAAATTATTTTTCAAAGTTGGAAAAATTTTTAAAATTTTTCTTTTAGAATAAAATAATAGTCCTTGTAAAAAAACTGATCTTGCATGAATTTCTATTTTATTTTTTTTTAATTTCTTTAATGTTCCATCTCTAAACAATTTTGTATCTAAAATATTTATTGGAATTTGGATTATATCTGGTTTTTTCTTTAACTTTAATATTTTTTCTATTTCATTTTTAGTATAAATAGATACTCCTATTTTTTTAATAAATTTTTTTTTTAAATAAAATAATTTTTTATTAAATTTTCTGTTTAAAAAATCTGATGTATTGTGTGCAAGAATAGAATATGGATAATAACCTAATGATCTTTTAATTTTTTTTAATTGAATTAATGGGTCCCCATTATTTTTTGTTATTTTTGTAATTATTTTAAATTTTTTTTTTTTATTATTAAAATTTTTTATATATAAATTTGATTTTCCATAGGATGTTGCTGTATCTAAAAAAATTATATTATTTTTAAAAGCGTATTTAAAAATTTTATTTATCTCTTTTTCTTTAATAATTTTTTTTTTATAAATTCCATATCTTTGTCCAAACTGTACTGTTCCTAATATTAATTTTTGTTTCATAAATATTATTATTCTTAAATCATTTTTATTTTAAATTTTTATAAAATTATTAAATTTAAAATTATTATCTACATTATTTTTCTTCAAAGCTTGATGCTTGAAAAATTATATTTTTAGATTCTTCACCACAATTAAACATTAAATCCAGTACTGACATGTAAGGTATAAATTTTCCAAATAATTGATGATATTTAGTAATATTGAATTTAAATTTAACCAAATCAATGTCATTTTTTTTAAATTCATCACTTTTAAAAATGTAGTTTTCAGATCCCTCGTTATAAATATATTTTTTATATCCAACTTCATTAACTAAATTAGCTAACAAAATATCTTTTTTTCCTGATGAAGTTAAATTTGAAGATTTTATTGTTTGTGTTTTGATTTTTAATTTTTCTTTAATCCAATTTATAAAATCAATATTTATTTCAACTAATTTTTTATGTTCTTTATTGTAAATTTCTTCGATTTCATTGATATATTTGTTGTAATATTGACTTTTACTATAATTTACTTTTAAACTTTTTAAGTGATTTGTTTTAAACTTTTTACTATCCAGTAATTTTACTTCATTAATTTTTTGATTGAAATTATTTTTTGATATAACTGGCACTGTAAGCCAAATTTCACCTGTACTAGTTTTTATTTTATTTCTTTGTTGCCATCCTCTTTTTTTAAATTGAATATTGTCTAAAAGTATAAAAAGATCTGAAATCATCATTAATCCAAAATATCCTGGCCAAGGAAGATAAGTTGGTTGCATTATACATACTTTTTTCATTAAATTTTTTTGTGTCCTTGAAACAGAATTTTGGCTAATTTTAGGTCTCCAATATTATCAATATCTACAGATCTATCTTTGGGCAATTTATAAACACAAAATCCTCTTTTGATAAAGTTAAACTTTTTATCTTGCACTAGTTTAACTGGATAAATTGAAAACATGCCATCCTCTTGGTAATATTTTGGA
>MDSW01009960.1_pt1 | contig 15611 bp, 16 predicted proteins | sample 811171 | NCBI WGS metagenome assembly MDSW01 (sample SAMN05326641, study PRJNA326480) | marine metagenome | isolation source: seawater | place: Atlantic Ocean: North West | collected 2012
GATGGTTTTTGTCTACCACGTGGAAATTTATTAATTTGGACATCTTTCACTATATTAATTAATGAATTAGAAATTAAAAAATGATCTATTCTCATTCCATTATTTTTTTGCCAAGCTCCACTCGTATAATCCCAAAAAGTATATCCTTCTTTATCAGGATGTATAGATCTATATGCATCATGAAAACCTAAATTAATTAGCTCTCTTAACTTTTTTCTTATTTCCAATCTAAATAAAGCATCATTTTCATAATTTTTTGGATTATGAACATCTTCCGCTGATGGTATTATATTAAAATCTCCACCAATAATTATATTTTCATTTTGATTTGATAAAGATTTAATTTTTTTTATTAAGCTGTCTAGCCAATAAAGTTTATAGGTATATTTTTCTGTATCTACTGGATTTCCGTTCGGAGTATAAATATTAATTAAATTTATAATTTTTTTTTTATGTAAAATTTCACCTGAAATTATCCTTGATTGTTTATTTTTATCTTTAAAAATATCGTTTTTAATATTTTCTAATTTTTTTTTTGATATTATTGCTACACCATTATAACTTTTCTGACCAAATACATAATTTTCATATTTAAGTGATTTAAATTCATCATAAGGATATGTTTCATCGGGAGTTTTAATTTCCTGCATCATTAAAATATCTGGAGAAAATTTTTTTATATATTCTTTAATATTTTCAATTCTAGCTCTTACTGAATTAACATTCCAGGAACTGATTATCATTAAAGGGAAAAAGAAACACCACAGCCACAAGAAGATTTAGTTTGCGGATTATTAATTTTAAAAGTATTACCAATTAGTTCCTGAACATAATCAATTTCTGAACCTTTTAATAAATCAGCTGATGCTTTATCAATCAAAATATTTTCATGCTTTAAATCATCATTTTGAGGTTTTTCTTCAAATGAGAAATCATATTGGAACCCAGAACATCCTCCACCTTTAATAGCGATTCTAAAAAAAACCCCTTTATCCTTTGTTGATAACAAATGATTTATTTGTTTTATTGCATTATTGGTAAATTTAATTTCTTTAATCATAATTTAACACTGCTAATAGTAATATAATATTTATTTAGCAATTTTAAAGTATGAAAAATTATAAATTATTAGGTTTATTTAAAAGTAAAGGCAGGTTGTTTAAGGAACCATATAATAAATACCGATCACCATTTCAAAGAGACAGGGATAGAATTATCCATAGCGGGGCCTTTAGAAGGTTAAAACATAAAACACAGGTATTTGTTAATACTGATGGCGATCATTATAGAACAAGAATAACTCATTCTCTAGAGGTGGCTCAAATAGCAAGATCAATAACTCGATACATGAATTTAAATGATGATTTAGCTGAAACATTAAGTTTGGCTCATGATTTAGGTCATACTCCATTTGGACATGCTGGAGAGGAGGCTTTAAATGATTGTATGGTTAATCATGGGGGTTTTGACCATAATTTACAAACGATTAGAATTATAATGTTCTTAGAAAATAAATATTTTAAATTTGATGGATTAAATTTAACAATTGAAACTTTAGATGGTCTACTTAAACATAATGGTCCATGTAATGATTTTTTAAAAATAGAAGAAATAATAGGTATTAATAACTTAAAAAACAAATTTGACTTTAGTAAATTCCCTTCAATGGAAGCGCAAGTTGCCAGTATGTCAGATGACATAGCATATAATAACCATGACATTCAAGATGGCATTAGAGCAAAATTATTTTCATTAAATGATTTAAGGGATATTAAGTTTTTTGAAGAATTAATAAAATCTTATAAAAATAATAGCAAAGTTAAAAACAAAGAAATTTTGATATATCAAGTAATAAGAGACTCAATAAACTTGATGGTGAAAGACTTAATTAACACAACTATAAAAAATATTAAATTATTTAAAATTAAAACATATAAGGATCTTATAAATTTAGATTGTAACATAGTAAATTTTTCAAATAAATTTTATAACATTGAGGCACAAATCAAACAATTTCTTAAAATTAAAATGTATAGTAATAAAGATGTTTTGTTAAAAAATAATAATGGTAAATTAATAATTAAAAAACTTTTTAAAGAAATATCTAAAAATGAAAAAAAATATTTAGATACAAAAAAACTCAAAAAAGGTAAATATAGAGCTGTAGCAGATTATATTTCAGGAATGACTGATAGATATGCTATAAATCTATACAATAATATAAAATGAACATTTTTGAAATATATCGTGAAAAAATAATAACTTTATTAAACAAATTAAATAGGAAAGGTAGTTTAAAACTTTCTGATAATTTGGATAGTATAAACGTTGATATACCGCCTGCTAAATTTGATTGCGATATATCATCTAATGCTGCAATGGTATTATCAAAAATTAATCAAAAATCACCCAATGATATCGCTAAATTAATTTTAACTGAATTAAATGAGGAAAAAGATATTGAAAATATTTTAATAGAAAAACCAGGATTTATTAATATTAAGTTTAAAAAATCTTTTTGGTCAAATTTTTTAGTTCAAGTTATAAATAACGGTAATACGTATGGTAAATATATTAAAAAAAATAATAAAAAATATTTATTAGAGTTTGTATCAGCTAATCCAACAGGTCCTCTTCATGTAGGTCATTGCAGAGGTGCCATACTTGGTGATGTATTGTCAAATTTATTATTATTTAATAATAATGAGGTTACAAAAGAATATTACGTTAATGATGATGGGGGACAAATTAACCTTTTTGCAAAATCCGTTTATTTAAGAATTAGAGAAATTTTATTTAAAGATGACTTTCCAAAAGATAATGAAGAATTGTATCCAGGTGATTATTTAATAGATATAGCTAAAAACATTATTCAAAATAATAAGAATCTTAAATATGATAATTTTGAAAATATTGAAGACGAAATTACTAAACTTTCCGTATCTGAGTCATTAAAATTAATTAAATTAAATTTAAAAAATTTAGGTATTGAACATGATAGTTTTGCTAGTGAAAAGAGAATAATTATCAATAATGAGGTTGATAAAGCCATTGAAAAATTGAAAAAAAAAGACTTTGTTTATCACGGAAAAATTAAAGCTCCAGAGGGTGATAAAAAATCAAAATGGGTTGAAAGGGAACAATTGCTCTTTAAATCGACAGAATTTGGTGATGATAAAGATAGAGCTTTACAAAAAGAAGATAATTCATGGACATATTTTGCTGGAGATGTTGCTTATCATGAAAACAAACTAAATAGAAATTTTGATATTTTAATAAATATACTTGGTGCCGATCATGCAGGTTATATTAAGAGAATAACTTCAGTTGTAGAGGCTCTCTCAGGAGAGAAAAACAAATTAATTTGCAAGGTAAGTCAGTTAGTAAAATTAATTAAAGATGGAAAACCTTTTAAAATGTCCAAAAGAAAAGGTGACTATATTACTGTTGAAGATTTAATTAATGAGGTCGGCAAAGATGCAACAAGATTTATTATGCTGAACAGAAGTAGTGATGTAGAATTAGATTTTGATTTCACTAAAGTTAAAGAAAAATCTAAAGATAACCCTCTGTATTATGTTCAATATTGTTATGCAAGAATATCCTCAGTTTTTAGAAATTCAAATGTTGATATCAATAAAAATTTAAATATTAAAAGTTTTGAATATAATTATTTACCTCAAGAAATTAAAATTTTAAAAAAATTATCTGAATGGCCTAAATGTATTGAAATCTCTTCTTTAAAACTAGAACCACATAGAATACCTGTTTTTTTGTATGAATTAGCGTCTGACTTTCATTCTTATTGGAATTTAGGAAAAGATAACTCAAAATTTAGATTTATAGATGAAAATAATAAACTTCCATTACCAAAACTTTATTTTCTTAAAGCGATAGCTGTAGTAATTAAATCAGGAATGAATATTGTTGGAGTTAATACTCCAGAAAAAATGTAAATGTATAGAGAATTAAAGTACATACTATTTATAGCTTCATTAATTACATTTATTTTTTTAATTTCTTCATATTATTTTTCAAATGAACATATAAAGAAATCGTATAGAATGAAAAAAACCTATGACAGTAGAATAGATAATTATAGTGCCAATTTAAATGTATTAGAAAATGATACTGACAATATAATTGATTACTTTGAAAATACTTTATCAAATGATAAAAAAAAATATAAGTTTTTTGAACTACTTAAAAATGATAAATAAACGCAAATCATTCATAACTGGCTTAAAATCTACAATTTTAACAAATAAAGAAAAAAAATTTTTAAAAAAATATAAACCATGGGGTATAATTTTGTTTTCACGAAATATAAAAAGTTATTCACAATTGAAAAAATTAACTAATGAAATCAAATTAATATTTAATGATTCTAATTATCCTATATTAATTGATCAAGAAGGTGGAAAAATTAATAGATTTAAAGCTTTTTTAGAAACGTCAAATCTTACTAATCAATTTTTCGGGGACCTTTATAGAAAAAATAAGAAAAAATTTACTCAATATTATACATTGTATATTAATCAAATATCGCTTTTGTTAAAAGACCTTGGTATAAATATAAATACTGTACCAGTACTTGATTTAAGAAAAAAATATTCTAGCGAAGTTATCGGCAATAGATCTTACTCCTCAAATCCCCATATTGTTTCAAAAATTGGTGATTTTTGTATAAAAAAATTTCACAAAAATGGTATAGCAACAGTAATGAAGCATATACCTGGGCATGGACTTGCAAAGGTAGATAGTCATAAATTTACTCCCAATGTTACAAAAAAGTATAAATATCTTATAAAAAATGACTTTAGTGTTTTTAAAAATAAAAAATCTTTTTTTGCTATGACTGCCCATATTGTTTATAGAAATATTGATCCCCTGAACACAGCCACTCATTCAAAAAAAGTTATAAAAATAATTAGAAATAAAATTGGATATAAAAACTTAATAATATCAGATGATATATCGATGAAAGGGTTAAAATTTTCAATAAAGGAAAATACTATTAGAGCATTAAACGCAGGTTGTAATTTAATTTTACATTGCAATGGTCAATTTTCAGAAATGACAATAGTTGCAGAGAATTCGCCTTTTTTAGATAAGTTAACACTTAAAAAAACATCACAATTTTACAAATTTTTAAGTTAATATAAATTATGAACTCAACTGATTCAGCAGAATTTAATGTTAATCTTAATCAATTTTCAGGTCCTTTAGATGTTTTATTAGATTTAGCAAAATCACAAAAAGTTAATCTTGAAAATATTTCAGTTACAAAATTAGCAGATCAGTTCCATGAATTTATAAAAAATAATAAAAATTTGAACTTGGAAATTGCATCTGAATATTTATTAATGGCTACTTGGCTCACATATTTGAAATCTAAATTACTTCTTCCCGAATCTGAAGAAGAGGAATTTAAAGCTTTAGAAGTTGCAAATAAATTAAAATTACAACTTAAAAAATTAGAATTAATAAGATTATTATCAGATCAAATGTTAAAGAGAAAAAGATTAGGTAGAGATGTTTTTTTACGAGGAATAAGGGGTAAAATTAAATCTATATATAGCTCAACATATTCATTAACTTTATACGATCTATTGAAAGCTTATTCATCAATTATAATGAAAAAAGATTTTCAAAGAATAAATATACCCAAACTACCTGTCCTAACTACTGAAGATGGAATAAAAACAATTAGAAGTTTTTTTGGTAAGCTTTTAGATTGGAAAAATATAAATGAATTAGTACCAAATAATTATAAAAAAAATAAAAATTTACGAAGAACTGGTGTTTCAGGTTTGTTTTCTGGATCTTTGGAATTAGCAAAAGAAGGAAACCTAAGTATTAAACAAAAAAAATTATTTGACGATATATATATAAAAGAATTTAAATGAAAAATCCTAAAAAAAATAATGTATTAGATTTCCCCACTAATTTAAATCAAGGAGAAAGAGAAGTAGAGGCCATTTTATTTGCAGCAGCTGAACCTTTAGATGTTGATACAATTGAGTCTAAAATTTCAAAAAAAATTAATGTAAAAAAAACTTTAGAAAAACTTAAAGAAACTTATTCTAAAAGAGGGATAAATTTAGTTTCAATCTCTAATAAATGGTCATTTAGAACAGCTCAAAATCTATCAGGTTTAATGTCACAACAAAAATCTGTAGAAAAAAAATTATCTCAAGCAGCAATTGAGACATTGGCAATTATTGTTTACCATCAACCTGTTACTAGAGCTGAAATTGAAGAAATTAGAGGCGTAGCTTTTGGTACAAATACACTTGAAATATTAATGCAACTTAATTGGGTAAAGCCTCAAGGAAGAAAAGATGTTCCGGGTAAGCCTATACAGTATGGAACTACTGAAGATTTTTTAAGCCATTTTAGTTTGCAGAAAATTTCTGATCTACCAACCGTTGATGAGCTGAGCACAGCAGGTTTAATAGATAGCTCAAATATAGACTCTGAAATATTTGGAACAGGTAAATTTTATAAAGAAAAACAAGAAAATAAAAAAGAAAATATTTATTCTAATATTGATGAAATGTTGACTAGCACCCTTAATAATGATGAAGAAAAATAAAAAGGTACTTTAAAAAAAAGTATAAACAGGGTATAAGAATTCTATGAGTATAGGTTTTTGGCAAATAGCTATAGTAGTAATTTTAGTCGTATTACTTTTTGGAAGAGGTAAAATCTCTAGTTTGATGGGTGATGTTGCTAAAGGTATTAAAAGTTTTAAAAAAGGCATGTCAACGGATGTAACTGAAGATGCTGAGCCAAAAAATATTTCTGAAAATAATCAAGATTCTAACAAAAAAGAATAATTCAAATGCCACAGATTGGCTGGTTTGAAATATTAATAATTGTCTTCATAGCTATTATAGTTATTGGACCTAAAGATTTTCCTATAGTTTTAAAAAAATTAGGGTCATGGATTGGTACATTTAAAAGATATGTTAGCAATATACAAAATGAAGTTACAAATTTAGAAAACCAAAAATTTGATGATGACAATTCAAATAACAAAGACTTAAAAAAAGAGAAAGAAAACCATGACTAAAAAGGAGAGCGAAGGTAGTATAATTAGTCATCTTACGGAACTTAGAACTAGATTAATTCATTCCTTTGTTTTTCTTTTATTGTTTTTTGTTTTTTGCTATTTCTTTGCTGAATATTTATACGGTTTCCTTGTAAATCCTTATGCAGAAGCGGTAAAAAATGATGGTATTGAAAGAAGATTAATATTCACAGCTCTTCAAGAAACTTTTTTAACTTATTTAAAAGTTGCTTTTTTTGCATCATTGTTTGTTACTAGTCCATTTTTTTTAATTCAAATTTGGAAATTTATTGCTCCTGGTTTATATGATCATGAAAAATCTGCAATTATGCCATATTTAGTAATGACTCCTATATTATTTTTTTTAGGCGGAGCATTAGTTTATTATTTAATAATGCCACTTGCTATTAAGTTTTTTTTATCTTTTGAAAGCGCCGGACTTTCAACTAATTTACCAATTCAATTAGAGGCTAAAGTTAATGAATATCTTTCACTTGTCATGAAATTAATTTTTGCATTTGGTTTAAGTTTTCAATTACCAGTAGTTTTAAGTTTATTAGCCAGAATTGGTGTTATTGATTCTGAGTTTTTGAGAAAAAGACGAAAGTACGTGGTTGTTATTATTTTTGCAGCTGCAGCAATCCTTACGCCTCCAGATCCAATAACTCAAATAGGATTGGCTATTCCTTTGTTAATTTTGTATGAATTATCAATTTTTTCTGTAAGTTTAATTGAAAAAAAGTCAAAAATAGATGCATAATATAAAAGACATAAGATTAGATCCTAAAAAATTTCAGGAAAATATAAATAAAAGATTTGTTGAAATTGATATTAAAAAAATACTATATCTTGATGAGCAAAATCGTAAATTAATTCAAGAAAAAGAAAATCTTGAAAATGAGAAAAAGAAAATATCTAAAAGTAAAGACTCAACTTTATTTAAAAAATCAAAAGAAATTTCAGACAAGATAGCAATATATATAAAAAATCAATCAGAAATTAAAAAAGAATTAAATAATATTTTAAGTTCAATTCCCAATATACCTTTGAATGATGTTCCTTTAGGTAAAGATGATAATTCTAATAAAGAAATATCTAAACATGGTGAAATACCAAAATTTGATTTTAAACCAAAATCTCATTATGAGATTGGTGAAAACCTTAAAATGCTAGATTTTGACATTGCAACCAAAACAACAGGATCAAGATTTGTATTTATAAAAAATAAACTCGCACTATTGGAAAGAGCTATATCTAATTTTATGATAGATACTCATACTAATACAAATGGTTATAATGAAATATCACCACCATTGTTAGCTTCTGAGTCAACAATGTATGGCACTGGTCAACTACCTAAATTTGAAAACGATCAATTTGAAATAAAATTAGATAATAATTCTGATAGAAAGTTTTTAATTCCAACTGCTGAAGTTATTTTAACAAATATTGTTAAAGAACAAATTTTAAATCACAAAGATTTACCTTTGAGATTAGTTGCTTCAACAGCTTGCTTTAGAAAAGAAGCTGGAAGCTATGGCAAAGATACAAAGGGCATGATTAGACAACATCAATTTTACAAGGTCGAACTAGTAAGTATTGTCAATCCAAAAGATTGCTTAAATGAATTGGAAAGAATGACTAGTTGTGCAACTAAAATATTAGATTCACTTAAATTACCTTACAGAAAAATTATTTTATCTAGTGGGGATATGGGCTTTAGCGCTGAAAAAACATATGACATAGAAGTTTGGTTGCCATCGGAGAATAAATATAGAGAAATATCAAGTTGTTCATCATGTGGAACTTTTCAAGCTAAGCGTATGAAAGCAAGATTTAAAAATGAGAACAACGAAACTACTTTTCTTGGAACGTTAAATGGTAGTGGTCTTGCAGTCGGCAGAACTTTAATTGCAATATTAGAAAATTATCAAAATAAAGATGGCTCAATATCAATTCCAGAAGTTCTTAAACCTTATATGAATAATCTTGATAAAATTAGTAATAATTAAATTGTTGTCTTAATTATGCTTATGGTATAAATACAAACAAAAAACTTAAGGAGACAAATGTCATCATCAGGAATTGGTCAATTTATACCTTTAATACTTATTTTTGTGATTTTTTATTTCTTTTTAATAAGGCCTCAACAAAAGAAAGTTAAAGAACATAAATTGATGGTTGAAAATTTAAAAAGAGGTGACAAAGTTGTAACTTCGGGTGGTATTATTGGTACGGTTGAAAGAGTTATGGAAAATGATAGAGCAGAAATTATAATTGGCGATAATTTAGTTGTCGAAGTAATAAGATCAACGGGAATCCAAGGATTACTTAATACTCCAGAGCCAAAAAAATAACATTTATCTTAAAGTGTTATACTTTTCAAAAATAAAAATATTTTCGATATTATTTATAAGTGTCGTCTTCGTTTACTTAACAATTTCAAATTTTACTAAATTTGATGATAATTTCATTTCAAAAAAAATTAATTTAGGCTTAGATTTACAAGGTGGATCATATCTGCTCTTAGAAATAGATAATAAACCTGTTATAACACAAAAACTACAAAACAAATTATCAACACTGCGGAAATATTTTAAAGATAATAACATCAAATTTAATAATCTTAAAATTAGAAATAATAATTTAATATCTTTTAATTTAGATGAACAATTTGTAGATGCATTTGTAAAATTATTGGAGGATAAAAATAACGAATTAAATCCGTATTACCAAAATTTTAAATCTCATGAATTTGATGTAGTTAATAAAAATAATAATTTTAACCTTAGATATTCAAAGTATGGGTTAGTAGAATTAAAGAAATCTTCTTTAGATCAGGCGATTGAAATTGTTAGAAGACGTATTGATGAAATAGGAACTAATGAGCCAAATATCCTAAAAAGAGGAAGCGATAGAATTCTTGTAGAATTACCAGGTTTAGATGACCCTATGAGAATAAAATCTTTATTAGGCAAAACTGCAAATTTAACTTTCAGATTTATTATTAAAAATGATGAACCAAGTTTTGGTTCAGAAAAACTATTATTCGAAGATGGCAGTGAAGAAGCAATTGTTAGTAAAAGAATTATATTAAGTGGTGAAAACTTACTAGATGCCCAACCAAGAATGGATAGTCAATCAAATGAAACTGTAGTTACATTTACACTTGATAGAATTGGATCAAAAAGATTTGGTAAAGCAACAACCTCAGGAATTGGAAAAAGATTAGCTATAGTTTTAGATGGAAAAATTATTAGTGCACCTGTTGTGAGAGACGCGATTGTTGGTGGATCAGGTCAAATTACTGGTAATTTTACTTTCCAGTCAGCTACTGACCTTGCTTTACTTTTGAGATCAGGAGCACTTCCTGCGCCTTTAAATATTATAGAAGAAAGAACTGTAGGCCCAGATCTAGGGCAGGACTCGATAAATGCTGGTATCATGGCATTGATGATTGGCTTTCTTTTAGTTATTTTTTTTATGATCTTTAAATATAAAATTTTTGGTTTAATTGCTGATATAGCATTGGTAACAAATTTGTTTTTATTAGTTGGTATTTTAACTTTATTTGAAGCTACATTGACTTTACCAGGTATTGCTGGAATTATTTTAACTGTGGGAATGGCAGTGGATGCAAATGTACTAATATTTGAAAGAATAAAGGAGGAGATATCTAGCGAAAAAAATAACATAATTGCTTTTGATAATGGCTATAATCTTTCAAAAACAGCAGTCATTGATGCAAATATAACAACTTTAATTTCTGCTATAATTCTGTTTTTTTTAGGCTCTGGTCCAATAAAAGGTTTTGCTATTACTTTGGGAATAGGAATTTTTACAACACTTTTTTCAGTATATTTTATTGCACGTTTATTAACTTCATTACATGTAATAAAAAATAAATATAAAGAAAGTCTTATATAATGACTAATTACAATATAAATTTTAATAAATATTATAGAAAATTTAATTATTTTTCTATCACACTTATATTAATTTCATTACTTCTTTTAATTTTTAAAGGTCTTAATTATGGAGTTGATTTTAAAGGAGGCACATTAATAGAATTAAGAGCTACCGATAAACAAATTACCATTACACAAATAAGACAGTCTTTTTTAAATATGAATTTGGGAGATGTTAGTGTTAAAGAATTTGGTAAAAACGATGATTTTTTAATTAAGTTTGAAAAGAAAAATGATAATAATCCATCATTTATTGGAGATATTAAATCAAATTTAGAAAAATCTATTGGCAAAGGTTTTTCTTTTCGAAGAGTAGAAAACGTAGGTCCTAAAGTAAGTTCGGAACTTTTAGCTTCAGGTATTATAGCAATAGGATTGGCATTAACTGCAATGTTAATTTATATATGGATAAGGTTTGAATGGCAGTTTAGTGTTGGTGCTATACTGGCTTTATTTCATGATGTTATATTAACATTAGGTTTTTTTTCACTATTCAGTCTTGAAATAAATTTATCTATTGTTGCAGCTGTTTTAACTATTGTTGGATATTCTATGAATGATACAGTTGTTATATTTGATAGGGTAAGAGAAAATCTGAAAAAATTTTCTGATATAAAAATATTTGATTTAACAAATTTATCTATAAATGAAACTCTATCTCGAACTATTATAACATCTGTAACAACATTATTAGCTTTAATGTCGATTTATATTTTTGGTGGTGAAATTCTTAGGGGTTTCTCCTTAGCCATGATTTTTGGTGTTATTTTTGGAACTTATTCATCTATATATATAGCTAATCCAATATTGATTATGTTAAATGTTACGCAAAAAACAATTATAAAAGATGATAAAGATTAATATAAGTTCTGTGCCGCAACCATTGAAAGTAGCATAGGTAGAGATAGCAAAGTATTTGTTCTAGAGAACAACATTGCTGTTCTTGCAGATTTAGCTTTTGTATCAGGGTCTGTTTCAACAATACCTAGAGCTCTTTTTTGATTTGGCCATATAATAAACCATACATTAAAAGCCATATATAGGCCTAACCACATTCCTATTCCAATAGCTGTATCTCTTCCTCCACCAGTTGATATCCCAAGGGTCATTGCTTCATGAAGATAGCCGTTGATATAGGCTAATATTAATCCAGAAATTACTGTTAATAATGCTGCCCATCTAAAATAGAATAATGCAGCAGGGGCTATTACTTTTCCAATAGCAGGTTTTTGTTCATCCGGTATTTTTGGCATATTCGGTATTTGTACAAAATTAAAATACCATAGAAGTCCAATCCACATTATTGCGACTATCACATGTATAAGTCTAAATAACCAACTCCAAAAAACTAAATCAAAATCAAAGCCTTCATTTCCAAAAAAAAGACCTAAAAATAATAATAGCGCTAAAATTAACGAAGCATGGATTGTTTTTGGTAATGATGACAGTAGATTTCCCATAATTTTATTTAATATATACCAAGTAATTTAAAATATTAAGCAGTTTTTTTATATTTATTATCAAGCATAGGTTTTAAAAATTCACCAGTAAAGCTATCTTTGATTGAACAAATTTCCTCTGGTTTTCCCTCTGCGATAATATTTCCACCTTTGATTCCTCCTTCTGGACCCATATCAATAATATAATCAGCAGTTTTAATCACATCTAAATTATGCTCTATAACTACAACTGTATTTCCTAAAGATACAAATGTATGTAAAATTTCAAGTAATTTTTTTATATCATGTTGATGTAGTCCTGTCGTTGGTTCATCCAATATATACATAGTTCTACCTGTTGATCTTTTGGATAATTCCTTTGCAAGTTTTATTCTTTGAGCTTCACCACCCGAAAGAGTTGTTGCTTGCTGGCCAATTTTTATGTACCCAAGACCAACTTTTTTAAGTGTTAATAATTTAGTTTTTATTGAAGATATATTTTCGAAATAATCGCAACCTTCATCGACAGTCATATTTAAAACATCTGCTATACTTTTATTTTTAAACTTTATTTCTAAAGTTTCTCTATTGTACCTAGTTCCTTTACATTCATCACATTGTATATAAACATCCGGGAGAAAATGCATTTCATACGTTATTACACCATCACCTTCGCAAGCTTCACATCTACCTCCTTTTACATTAAAAGAAAATCTTCCAGGTTTGTATCCACGACTTTTTGACTCTGGTAACGAAGTAAACCAATCTCTAATTGGGCCAAATGCACCCGTGTAAGTTGCTGGGTTCGACCTTGGTGTTCTTCCGATAGGAGATTGGTCTATATCAATAACTTTATCTATTAATTCAATACCTTTTAAACCTTTAAATGGTTTTGGTATTTTTCTAGATTTGTTATTATTTAATGATAAATTTAAAGCATTGTACATAGTTTGAAGCACTAATGTAGATTTCCCACTACCCGAAACTCCAGTGACACAAGTCATACATCCTAGTGGAATTTTAAGATTTACTTTATTTAAATTGTTTCCACTAGCTCCTGTAATTTCAAAAAATCTACCGTTTTTTGCTAATTTTCTTTTTTTTGGTATAGGTATAAATAATTTATTAGATAAATATTTCCCAGTGATACTATCATTATTTTTTAATATATCTTGATAAGTTCCATTTGCTACAACCTGCCCACCTTTGTTTCCTGCTTCCGGTCCTAAATCAATTATATAATCAGCACTTAACATAGTTTCAGTATCGTGCTCGACTACAATTACTGTATTTCCTAAATCCCTCAATCTTTTTAAAGCATTAATAAGTTTCACATTATCCTTCTGGTGCAAGCCTATTGATGGCTCATCTAAAACATAAAGAACTCCAGTTAAACCTGATCCAATTTGTGAAGCCAATCTAATTCTTTGAGCTTCGCCACCTGATAAAGTTCCAGATTCTCTTGATAAAGTTAAATAATCAAGTCCAACATTTACTAAAAAATTAAGTCTTTCATTAATTTCTTTTAAAATATGTTCAGCAATTTTAAACTGTCTATTATCTAAATTATTCTTTAATTCATTAAACCATTTTGCGGCATCTAGGATTGATTTTTTGGCTAATTCACTTATATTTAAATTATTTATTTTTACACATAGAGCTTCAGCTTTCAGTCTATTTCCGTTACAACTCTCACATTCAGTATCAGATTGATATTCAGATATAGCTTCTCGTTTCCATTCACTATCAGTTTCAAGATAACGTCTTTCTAAATTATTAATAACACCCTCAAAAGTTTTTTTATGAGAATATTTTTCATAACCGTCATTATAGGTAAATTTTATTTCTTCATCATCTGAACCATATAAAATAATATCTTTAATTTTTTTTGGTAATTTGATCCATTTATCTTCTAAAGAAAAATTATAATGTTTTGATAAAGATGCTAATGTTTGAGCATAATATAATGTTGATGATTTTGACCATGGTTCGATAGCTCCATCTATTATACTTTTTTTTTCATTTGGAATTACTAAATTTGGATCTACATTTAACTTCATTCCAATACCTTCGCATTCTTCACAAGCTCCATATGGACTATTAAATGAAAATAGTCTTGGTTCAATTTCTTCAATTGTGAAACCACTTTCAGGACAAGCAAACTTTGTTGAAAAAACTAATTTTTCTATTTTCCTGTATTTTTGTGGCAATGTTTCATTTACATATTCTACAAATAATAGTCCATTTGATAAATTTATAGCCGTTTCAATTCCTTCTGCTAATCGATTACCTAAAGTTGAATTTAATATAATTCTATCAACTAATACTGATATATCGTGTTTTATTTTTTTGTTGAGTTCAGGAACTTTGTCAATATCCCATAACTTGTTGTCAATTTTTATTTTTCTAAAACCTCTTTTCTTGTACGATAATATATCTTTTTTATATTCACCTTTTCGACCTCTTACTACTGGAGCATATAAATGAATTGTAGATTTTTGTGGTAATTTTTTAATAAGATCAACAATTTGAGATGTAGTTTGAGAGGTTATTGGTTTACCAGTAAATGGAGAATATGGCACACCAACTCTAGCAAATAAAACTCTCATATAATCATATATTTCAGTTACTGTTGCAACAGTGGATCTAGGATTTTTTGAAGTATTTTTCTGCTCAATTGAAATGGCGGGGCTCAATCCCTCGATGAGATCAACATTTGGCTTTTTCATTTTATCTAAGAATTGTCTCGCATATGCTGACAAACTTTCAACGTATCTTCTTTGACCCTCAGCATAAACGGTATCAAATGCAAGAGATGATTTTCCAGAACCAGAAAGCCCAGTTATAACTATAAATTGATCCTTTGGAATCTCTAGAGAAATGTTCTTTAGGTTGTGTTCTTTTGCGCCTTTTATAACTATCTTTTTAAGCATATTTTTTGTTGCATTAAATTAATAAAATTAATATTCAGGTTAAATTGTGATATAAATCTAAATAATTAATTTATTATTTTTAAAATATTATGGCTGGAAGTTTAAATAAAGTTCTTTTAATTGGTCGTTTAGGCGCAGACCCCGAAATTAAACAAATGGTAAATGGTAAAAATGTAGCAAGATTAAGCCTCGCTAC
>MDSW01104768.1_pt1 | contig 15611 bp, 11 predicted proteins | sample 811171 | NCBI WGS metagenome assembly MDSW01 (sample SAMN05326641, study PRJNA326480) | marine metagenome | isolation source: seawater | place: Atlantic Ocean: North West | collected 2012
CATTGTTCTTCTCGAACAACGCGCATGCGATGCCGCAGGGTTTTTTCGGGTTCATCCGGCAACATCGCATCGACCGTAATTGGTACCTCGGCAATGGCGCCGCCCAGCAGACGCTCGCGGATCCATTTGCCGCGCAGGATGGCGTGATTATCCATGGCATCCGAGTGAGCGACCAGCCAGATAGGATGAGTAAGAATGCCCTTGCGCTGGTCAGCGGGAAGTCTGACGAGATGCCTCTCGCTGGAAGAACGGAGAGCGGAGTCGGAGCTCTCACGTTTGGAGATTTCATGGTATTCGGTAAGCCTCACATGGACGATCTCGCCGCCCGATGACTTGACGAGTTTTGGTTGTTCGTCTCTGACTTGAGGCGTACCAGCTATCAAAAATTGAACGGCATCCGCAACCGCATACTTACCTGCACTGGAGGCTTGTTCATATTTGCTAATATCTCCTTTCTCGGTAGAAACTTCGACCGCATCCCATTGGCCAGCTGGAAAATCAAAATATCCCAGGGATTGAAAATATCTATCTGAACCACGCTTCAGAAAAGAACCTTTTCCCCGTTGGTCAAGGCGAAATACTGTTTCTCCGTTTTTATGGTGAACGGTCACCAGCGTTGCGATATACGCTCCTGGGTGCTTCCCATAGGAAAAGCGAACTTCATACCTGCCTGCTTTGGGAAAAGTCACAGGATAAACCAGCTTACTCTTCTCCCTGGGGGCGGCGTGTTCTGTTTCCTGGCCAGTTTCTCCGGAAACGCCTGGAGGGAGAAATTGGACGGCATCGGCCACCACAAGGCCACCACCGCCGCCGCAAGAAATCTCGACCGCATCCCATTGGCCGGCTGGAAACTCGAAAGAACCCAACGATTGGAAATAGCCGTCTGAACCTGGCTTATTGAAAGTTCCAGGGGCCCGTCTTTGGTTGATGCGAAAGGTTTCCTTTCCGCCCTTGTGACGAACGGTCACGACCGCTTGGGAGGCTCGGTTGGCATGCTGGGCAATGGTCATCCGTACTTCGTATTTACCTGCCCTGGGAAAACTCACCGGATAAACGACTTTGCTACCCGCGGTTCTGGACAAGAGGTACTCAGAGCCGACACGGTTTGTTATCCCGTTGGAGTCGGACCACTTTCCGCTAACCTTTGCATCCGGGTTGTCCACGACAATCCCGGGCAGATTTTTAGCTTGTAGAGGAGCAAGGGCTTTGGCCTTTTCGTTTCCTTCCACTTCGCTGATCAGGTAGTTCTCGCCCACGCGGTCTTTTGCGAGACTGGATTGGGTCCACTTACCTGTAACCTTTGCGTGATGGTTATCCACGATGATTCCAGGCAACTCCTCGGCTTGTTGAGGGACGAGGCTGCTTCTCTTGGAAGATGCTGGAACAACTGGTTTTCCCACTGTTTTGCCATTACTTGCCATTTCAGCAAGATATCCGTAATTCCTGGAATCTTCAGGTAAAACAACCCTGTCAGTGGTCAGCAATTCAGCAAGGACATCCTTGTCTTCGGCCAAAACCAATTCCACCAGGCGGTCGGTGTTGGTGGTCATTTCGGCCATGGCGATACGGTGTGCCTTGCTCGTTTTCAGGCCGCCTGCCTGTTTTAGTAATCTGTCATCTTTATCCACTTTCGCGGCGAGTTCGTAATCAAAGTACTCTCGAAAGAAACGCAGAATTGCAGGTTTGCGAATACTGTCATCGTTAAGGATGCGGGTGACTTCTCTTTTAACATCCTCCCTGGTCCTCAAACGCCCACCCTCAAACGCCTGTTTAAGTTTCTCGTCCGGTGCGATATAGGAGAAGGCGGCATTGATGGCCAAAACCAATTCCTGATCCTGCAACATGACGCGGCCATATTCATCGGGCGTCCCTGTCTCACACAGTTCCGTGCGGAAGAGTGCAGCGCGGTCGAGGAAGATCGGCGTCAGGCCCAGGATGGCTCCCTCTTCTTTGCCAAGGTCTTCGATCGACTGCTTGAGAATTCCGAGATAGGTGGCGCTTTCCTCCGCCGTAGGCGGTCGCAGCGTCACAGCTTCGAATAGAAAATCGACGGCTGCCTTAAGTCGCTCATCATCGACGCCGGGTTTGGCCATCAAATCATAGACTGGGGTGATTGGCCGCTTTGACTTCCTGTTGTAGAAGACTCCCTCGGGAACGCCATGTTTGGTCAGAATGGTTCGGCCCTTGTAGATGGATATCCCTCGGTGTTTTTCATCTACTTCTGAAACGTCGTCGATAAGCTGGAAATGTTTGACGTCAGGGCCGTAGGCCATAAAGCGCAGGATTGTTTCCGCATCGCTGGCGATCCGTAAGGTTTCAGAGCTGTTGACTGAATAGAGGTAGGGGTAGTTTTGCAGCCCACGTTTTACCTTGGTGCTTAATATGGGAGTGATATTCTTGAGGCTGTGATGAAGTGAGAAAGCTGTGCCTACCCAGTCATTGACGTCGTGAATACCAAGGTAAATATTGGTCCCGGTTTTGCTGTCCGTGGGGACATGGTCTCCACGGGCTCTTGCGCCCGGTTTTTCGGGGTTATAGGGAGGCTCAATCGTCACCAATTCGTTGAGTCTGGTGAACTTCTCATGTGGATGGAGACGCCAGATGCGAGACGGAGATGATGTCGGTTCCAGGTTCTCCGGCAAGTCACCAAACAGCAGGTCATGGTCCAGGAGATTGCCTTTGGAAGGGTGAAGGTGTTCGTGATATCCCCCCTTCTCCTTCAGGGCACGCTGCAACCCGGCGATAACAAACTCGGCTAATTGCTGTCGCTCTTCGAGGGTCGGCTGAGTCTCATCCTCGGGAGGCATCTCTTTCACTGCCACCTGTTCCCAAATACTCTTCCACAAGCGGACGTTGTCGGCAGTGATGCCAATCAATTCATGAAAAGCAACATCGCCCTCCTGGGTGTCGGCGCCATGACAGTCAACGCAGTACTTCGCCAAAAAGGGTTTGGCGAGGGACTGAAACGTCGTTGAATCATCTGCAACAAGTGTCGGCGTCTGAAGTGAAAAATAGGCCGCCACAACAAATGACACACAAGCAATGGTTCTCAAGGTCATCATTGTTTCCAGGGTGTTTGTCTCGTAGTGGAATTCTGGCGAATCCCACTACGCCGACACTCGCGTCTATGCAAGAAGTTCTTCCAGGGGACCGCTGCTCGAGTCGAGCTTTCTGGCGCTGGTCTCGTCCATGTTGTAACGATCACAGGGAGCGCCAATGGCATGCAGAATCGTCGCGTACAGGGCATTGATCGGCCGCGTTCTATCGAACTGGGTAAATCGACCCGTCTTGAACTGTCCACCTAGATTCCCCAGCAGGATGAAGGGCCAGGTCGTGGCACTTGTATGTTGCTTGTCCGCATTATTGCTGGTGTAGACAATGAGTGTATTGTCCATCATCGTTCCTTCGCCCTCAGGCACCGATTCGAGGGACTTCATCAGCTTAATCAGCATCTCGCAGTTATAGTTCCGGATCTTGTGCCAGATGGGATTTCCTTCCTGTGACATGTGTCCTAGGAAATGGCCCGTGGTTTCAATCCCCAGGCCTTCCCATGAACCCCAGACATCTCCGCGCCCTGAGGCGATGGTCAGGGTGTTGGTCAAACCAGATTGCAGCGCGGCAATGCCAATATCCAGCAGAGCGTCATGCCAATCTGTTTCGAACTTCGGTGAAAGATACTTGTCGCTGAATTCCGGTTGATACTTCTTGAGCGGCCCAGAGTAATCGCTAAGCTTGCTGCGCAAGTTATTGATATCACTGAAGCCATTGACGTAGGATCCATAAAGTACCAAATCGCTTTCACGCAATCCGCTCTTTCCCTTTGCCGCCACCGCTTCCACCTGTTTGAGAATGCGGGATTTGGCTTCGTATCTCTTCTTTACGTCGACGTCTGCAACGCTGCCAAACAGCGTTTGGTAAAGATGATTGGGATTGCAATTCATATAGAGTGGCATCGCCGCTCCGGAAGCAGACAAGGCCGCCACCGTCGGCTGGCTTTCCATACTGGATAGATCTCCCATGCCGATGCGAAGATGAGGCAATATCGCCTGCGGCAGCAACTTGCTTAAGGTGTAGTCAATTGTTTCGGCACTGGGAGCCCTGAGCTCGCCGCCGGGGTATCCACCGAGGGCACCGAAATACGCACTGTGAGTGGGATTGGTATGCCGGCCATGCAGACCATTGATGATGTTGATTTTGTCCAGGTAGGGTTCCAGCGGCTTGATCGATTCTGGCAACTTCGCGCCAGCCAATGAAGCACTCTTCTTCATGCCTCTTGGAATGCAGGCAGCGGTATGAAAACCATTGTTTTGCAAGAAGAAGATTACCCGCCTGGGTTTCCCAATGGCGTCTGAGTTCTTCTCGCTGGCCCCCAGGTTGGCAGGTACAAAGGAGGACGACAAAGCCGCACCCGCCCCGCCGGCCATGACATCTTTGAGCATCGTTCTTCTGGTAATCATGTGTGTCTTCTCTTGCTATTTTGCTTCTGTGTTATCTTAATCTTAACGACTCTTGACGATTCAGTGATAGTTCCAAGCTCGGCCCGGACGCCTCCGGGTGAGTGCTGCTGGCAAAGGCGTGGACCAGACCGACCGGTTGCAACTCGGGAGTCTGCCGGACAGCTAGAAACGTGGTTTTGTCCGAGTTGGCCGTCTTCAGAGCCTCAAGTCGCTCCGACGTCTCGACACGGAAGCTGCCACGTTGCCGGCTCCGAGCAATGTCGATTGTTCTGACCTGACGGCAATCCTTGAGATCAGGAACATCGTTCCAGCGCAGAGTTTCAGGATTCCAGTCAGCGCCGCCCGCGTTTGGAGTCGGAGAATACCGGCGGCCAGGATGTTGGCCACAGCGGCGTGACGTTGGTCGGGCGTCAGAGAAGATGGGTCGTCGATTGGTCGCATGGAGCGTCTCCTGGTGGAGTTGCCCACAACGACCTTCGCCTGGCGACCGGCGCTGTGTCTGGCGTGAATGGATGTTGGCGTGACGAGCGTCCGCGACCCCTCTATCTGCTAACCTACCCGGCGCAAGTTCGATATGACGAACTGGGGTCCGAAAGGGAACGGCCTGTTAACTTTTCGGGGTCTGTTAATCAGAGACTCCGAGAGTTTTGGCGAGAGATTTCGGGGTGCGGAAGGAACCTTGAAGGTCCCTTTCGGACCCCGGAAGTTCTCTCTCGAACCAGAGAGCGCGACGCCGCGAGCCGGATCGTCGCAAACCCTTGCCAGAACTGGCCAAGAACGCGAAACGCCCGGCAGCCGATCGGAGGGCGCCGGGCGTTAACTGGTCGGTGGTTTCTTTCCGCAGAAAAGAAACGAGCTCCCCGAGTCATACTCTATGCGAACACGGACTCATTGAGCTGGGAGCCTTTCATATCAACAACTTACGTCGATCCGCCAAAGTCGAGTTTTACCCGTGGAACCCCATTTCGGCCATTCCAAAGCCCAAATGCGAACATAAGAAGCCTCGTCCGGATGGCATGGATCGAGCTCGATACTACCAGTCGCTTCTCGATTCCGGCGCCGTCGAAACACGCGCTGAATTGGCACGATATCTCGGTGTCAGCCGAGCTCGAGTGACTCAAGTTCTCCGTCGCCTGAAATAACGGATTAATGGGTGTCGAACGGCCCGAAGACATTCGGGCGTCTTGGCGTGGCCCTGACATTGCTGTGATAAGCGGAGTGGAGTGCTAAAATACGTATTTGAGTGCATTCAGGATGCCCACATAGACATGAGATACTCCACGTACTGCCTTCTCTTGCTACCCCTGCTAGCCGCTAACGCGCCGGCGCAATCTCGGGTTTCTTACAACGAGCTGCACACGCGACCAATGGAGAGCATTCCCGAAAAGGTGCTCGTGACGGGCATGCTCACGACGCATGGCAATGCTTCGACGGATGGCTACGTCTACATCCTTGAACAGATGCCCGAAAACTGGGAGCACGTCGGCAAGGGCCGAATCAGTGTCAGCGACAAGTACTCCCGAGCTGGAGCGAAATCAATCCGCTGGGACTGGAAAGCCGGTGACGTCATCCGCATCAAAGATGCCGGGGTGGTCTCAAACCTTCGAGTCGGACTGACGGGCTTCAACGCAAAATCGGAAGTCATCGCTCCGTTTGTTCTGCACATCTTTCAGGACAAGCCCCTGCCCAGGAACACTCACCTTAATGTCTACTTCAAACGGACGACGGATCACCCCGGGGGCGACAACGAAATCAAGCTGACGCAGATGCGGTACTTCACGAACTTCACAGGTACGTGGTACCGCATGGGTGGAGTCGCACTAAATGACAACTCCAGCCTCTTCGGCCAGGGGAACCACATCAACGCCATTGAGAAAATGCCGGATGGCGTTGCGGAGCCGAAGCTTGACGAAATCGTGCTGCAGGCACCGACCGATGTCTCTTCGGGGACTTTCTATCTCGACCGGTTAATCACGGTCGCCGAGATTCCCGACCAGAAAACGATGGACGCCAGGGGGAAAACCGACTACCTGAACCTCGGGTTCTCGCGAACCGGGACACTGATTGACGGACGAGCCTGGCCGTTTGACCTGAGTGCCGAAGAAGACATCGCAACGGTTGGCTTCATCGACAAGCCGATCGATCCGACAAAGTTCGATCAGGCCGAAACCGGCTACTTCGGACACTGCGCGCAGAAGCCACCCGTGCCGGACAAGCTGAATCCGAAACAACAGGAATTCATCACCCAGCTAAGAACTGAATTCTTTGTCGCGCCGAAGAAACTGACACCGGGCGATCGGGAATTCGTCGACATCGACAAGCAGGCTCAGCAGATCCTCGCACGAGACTGCGTGAAACTTCCCGACGGCAAATACAGATTCAAAGAAACGATCAATTTCGGCGCCGACAGAATCTACTTCTCGGGAGATCTTTGCAGCTCCCGTAAGAATAACTTCAACTTTCCCGAGGACATTCAGGGGAACGACCTGCGTGAACGCGATGTCAAACAGCTGTTCCTGAAATACGGTCGGTGGTTCGCGAAGTGCCCGCAAAGCAAACACGCCGAAGCGTTATTTAAGGCGTATCTGGACTGGTACCGGTATCAGGTGTCAGCACCATTACTGGCGACTCCATCGGGGCAGGACGCTTCAATTACAGGCCATTCGGCCAAGTACGGCGGCAGTTGGCTGGTCCGAGACGCTCGCGAAATGATCGCGGTGCTGCGAGCCCGCGGGACGGCCGAAGATCACGCCTACGCGAATTACATCGGTGAGATCATCATCTGGATGTCGAAGGTGCAGACTTACACCTACGCCGTTGATCCGTTGCCGGGAATCAGTCGTGAATGGTCGGCCGAGTCGACGTGGTACGGACTCTTCTACGAACCGGACGATGCGAAGTTTTTTCAGATGCTCAAGGCGTCGCAGGAATCCTTCACTCGCACGTTTTCGATTTCAGAAATCAACCGTCGCGGCATGATCAAGCCGGACTATACCTTCTGGCATCACGGACACTGTTCGTACTGGGGCGGCAACTTCTTCGCTCACACTGAAAAGGCGCGTCAGTTCGCCGGAACGCCGCTCGACTTCAGCCCGACCATCCGGCGAACACTGGCGTGGTACATCCCTCGGTACTGCTTCGGAGCATTCAACTTTCCCGCGACGGTGAAGGGCGGGCAGGAATCGACCAACGGCACACTGCGTTTCAAGCACTGGGCGAACGACATTCTGAATGGCGGCCCAGGCCATGCGATGGCGCAGGGTCTGGATAAACCCACCGAATTCAGCATCGACAGTTTCCCGCGTCGAGACGTCTTTGAGTATCTGTACGACATGGACTGGAATGAGATCCCGGCAGCCCGGAAGTTCATGGCTGGCGTTCTCGGGATGACCGAATACCAGCCCGAGACTGTGCGGCGAGGATTGATCACGGAATATCCTAAGCTCAAAGAGATTCAGCCGCAGTCCGACATTCATCTCAGCCTCAACTGGTCGGGAGCCGCCAGTTATTCTCACGACATGACCCGCGTGCAGGTTGGTTCGTACAACGATCAGGATGGAACGCCGTCCCGACCGCACGGTCGATGGTCGTGGAACCGTGGATACGGATGTCTTTATATTCTGGACAACGATCGCACCGGATCGCGTCCGCCGCTAGGCGCGGATTACGAAGGCTACAGTTGGTCGAAAGCTCCCGGAATCACGATGCCGGCCGTCACCGATGACGAATACATCAAACACCACACGATGGACGGTGAGCCCAAAGGCGAGCACGGAGTTGAACTCAACACCACAGGTGGAACCGGAAACGGCAGTGTCACCTTCAACGAAACCGAGGAAAACTTCGGTCGGTTCGGCAACTTCTCATTTCAGACGCTGAAGTCCGAAAACCTGAAGATCTGGAAAGATCTGTTCGGGATTGACGGAGTCGCAGGCAAAAAGAGCTACCACTTCTACAAAGACAAGGTGGTGTGTTTGGGCAGTGACTATCAGGCGAACTCAGACAGAACGATGGAGACGGTTCTCTTTCAGGAAACACTCGACAAAGTCCTCTGGAAAGGAAAAAACCCCGGACGTTGGAATCCGGAGAAACAGGTTCTCGTCGTAAACGGCCAGGAATACGTCGACGACGTGCAACTCGACGCCAGTCTGGACGAAACCAGCTACCTGATTTCTCCGTACGGTCACGCGTGGGTCATTCCCGGCGGCCAGAAGGGCAAACTCAGAATCGATTGGAAAGAACGCGAGACCCTGTTCAATTACCGCATCGGAGTCACCAGTCTCACGCCGGGTAAGCGAATGACACGAGGCACGGGCGTCATCGCATGGCTGGACCATGGTCCGTCCCGCAACGTTTCGTCGCACCATTATTTCGTCCTGCTGAATTCAGACGGCAAATCGCCTGGGAAACTGAAAGCCTACACCGAAGCGACCGCAGCAAATCCCGAACATCGCGTTCTGAAACACGACGGAAACGCTCACGCCGTTGTCTTTCAATCGCAGAATGAAGAACCGCTGTACAGCTACGTGGTTTACGAAGCTGAAAAAGAATTGAATCTTCCCTACGTCCTATCCGCCAACCGACGATTGAATATCATGTTCCAGAACAACGCATCGGGGCAGTTGGTTATGTCCGTAAGTGATCCTCATGTAGACATCGAATCCGAAAGGAGCTCCGCCAACTACGAACGTTCACGCTCCAGAGAAGTCAGGATCGCGTTCGATCCGAAAACGAAGATTCAGCTCCTCTCCAGCACCTCAGGATTGCCGCAGACCAATCCGCCGCTCGACGCACGGATTAAGAACAACGTCCTGACCTACACCACAAGAAACGCAGTGTCAGACACATTTCAGATAAAGGTCGATTGAACTTGGCTTTAGCGACATCCGAGTTCGCATCGAGTCTTGATCAATGGACCGTGTGACGTAGCAAGTCGTCAACAGCGATGAACACCGACCAACGGGCGCGACAAGGTGTTCGAGTCCTACGGTTAAGCAACTTTATGACTCGAACAAGTCGTTGGAGTCCTCAATCCCCTTCTCCGCAATGATTTGCGCAGGATGTTGACTGTTGTGTCTCCTAGCGATGCCGTCAATAAATCGCATTATCTCTATCCGACGGTCGAAGAAACGACAAAACCCTCGACCACAAAACGACTTGTGACCGAGGGTTTCAATGTTCGCACAAAAAAGCTCCCCCGGCTTGATACGTTTCGAACTTTTCTCCGTTCACCGACGCTGGATTTCCGACTACATTTTCAGGCGTTTCAGGACGGTGCGAGTACTGCGTGAGACGAAAGCAAACGAAGGGTCGCCCTGTTACGGAATCTGGTAAAATTGCACCCTGGAGCCCTAGATAACTCCAGTCCCCTCACGCGGGAATGTAGCCTTAATCAGGGGGCATTCTGTAACATTTAGGAGCGCAAAGGCCAGCAGTACACGTTCGTCATGCATGGTGGAGGCTGGTCCAGTACTGCCAGCCCGGATTCCGCAATTCGGTGGGCATCAAAAACAGCTCCGCCGAGTTTGCGAATGTTGGATTGCGGGTCGTTCTCGCGAGGAAGAGGGGATTTTCATGATGGTCTTCCCAAGAAAAATCAAAGGCAAATCAGAACGTAGGGCAGAGGCATCTTTGAACCGACGGAATCCCTCGCTGACGCTACAGGTGACTGTGGTGGCTGCGCTGTGTTGCGTGTTCCCGGGCGAAACAACCGCTGAGTCATTCGACAAACTTGTCAAGCCGCTGCTGCAAAAGTACTGCTTCGACTGCCATGGTGCCGACGATCCCGAAGCGAACCTCTCGCTTCACCTGATCGACGGTGACCTGATCGGCGGTGAGCATTACGAAACGTGGCGGATGATTGAGGAGCAAATCAGATTCAGAGACATGCCCCCTGAAGATGAGAACCAACCGGCCCCGGAAGAGCGGCGGGCCCTTCTTACCTGGATTCGCCAGGAGTTGCAAAAAACCCAACGTGCTGGGGTTGTGACCAACGAAAAATTCCTTCTGCCGCAATTTGGTAATTACGTTGATCATCAGGCGTTGTTCGGCGAACGATTATCGCGTGTCCATCCGGCGCCGCCTCGCATCTGGCGACTTCGACCGGCGATCTACAATGCCACAATCCCACGACTTGCCGAACGTGTCAGCGGTTTGGCGAACGGACTGAACTTGCTTGATGGACCGGAAATCAAGGACTACGCGGCGAGCTATTTCCTCGACGAAGCCGCGACGGCTCCGCTGCTGGGGAACGCCAAGAAGATTGCCGAAAAAATGACTGGCCCAACTTCCAGGGATCGCGTGCTGAAAGAGTTGGCCCGCGACACTGGCCCGCCCGAGACGAAAGCCGTCCTGTTGGCAATCGAACATGCTTTCCGAAAGATTCTCGGTCGTGCCGCGACGGAAGAAGAGTTAATTCGGTTCAAGGCGTTCTACGACAAAGCGGCCAATATCGGTGGTCACCAGACGGCTGGAAGGGCGTTGCTCACCGGTGTCCTGCTGCAACCGGAAGTGTTGTATCGACAGGAGCTAGGTGACGGCAAGGTCGACGAGTTTGGTCGAACGCGACTCTCCCAACGCGAAATCGCCTTCGCGCTCTCGTACGCTCTGAGCAATGCACCGTTGGATGAATTCCTCAAAGCGTCGGCCGCCGGCGAACTCGAAACGGCCGGGCAGGTCGCCATGCTCGTCGACAAACGCCTCGCGGACCAATCGAAGCTCCAGGACAGGAATCCCCGAGTCCTGCAGTTCTTTCGTGAGTATTTCCATTACCCATTTGCCAAAGAAGTATTCAAAGACAAACCGGCGGGCGGCGATCACGATTCGGGCCGATTGGTCAACGACCTGGAAACCACGATTCGGGACATCTTGCGGGCGGATAGGCATGTGCTGGCGGAACTGCTCACGACCCGGAAGTTTTACGTTAACACGAACTACAAAAACGTGAAACGAAAAGGGCAGATGCTGGTCATTGCGCACGAGAAACGCACGGCCTATCACACCGCCTATAACTTGCCGCTGGACTGGAAGTGGTCCTTGCACTTGCAACCCGTTTCTTTTCGCGAGGACGAACGGTCTGGCGTGCTAACGCATCCCGCCTGGCTATCGGCCTGGTCTGGCAATTTCGAGAACCATCCTGTACAGCGTGGCAAGTGGATTCGCACTCATTTGTTGGGCGGCACGGTCCCCGATGTACCGATTGGCGTCGATGCTCGCGTTCCCGAACTGGAACATACGACGTTTCGGGATCGCTTGAAGATCGCCACCCAGGCGGCCGAGTGTTGGCGTTGCCATAAAAAAATGGATCCCCTGGGTGTTCCTTTTGAACGCTACGACCACTACGGCCGCTACCAGCGACTGGATGCCGGACAGCCCGTCAACGCCCGTGGCGAGATCACGCGTACGGGTGTCCCCGGGTTAGATGGCAGGAAAGTCAGCGGTCCGACCGAGTTGATGGAGATCCTGGCAAAATCCGAATATGTCGAGCAAGTCTTCGTGCGTTACGTCTTTCGCTACTTCATGGGGAGGAACGAAACGCTGGGTGACACCAACACGTTACAGGACGCCCACAAGGCATATCGAGATGGCAACGGAAGCTTCAAGGCCCTTGTCGTATCTCTGTTAAGCTCGGATTCCTTCCTGTTGCGACAGAAAAAACAGGCTCCATAAACCAACCTTGTTCACAGGTTCCAGAATCATGATCAGTCGACGCACATTTTTCCGCGGGACGACACTCGGTCTTGGCGGGTTGTATTTTGCACCGTTTCTCCGCCAACTCGATGCAGCGACCGCAGGCGGTCCCTCACCAGCGCGAGTACTGTTTTTTGTTCAGGGGAACGGAATTTACCCGGCGGAGATCCAGCCGCAGGGAATTGATCGCAAGAAGGAGCCCGGGACGCTCGAAGACCGATCACTTGACGGAATCAAACTACCTTTCAGTCTCGAGCCACTTCAACCCTACGCGAAAAAAATGACACTGCTGCACGGTTTATCCGGACGCATCGCCAGGGGAAGTCACAACATGGGATTTGCCGCCCTGGGATGTTGGCCGAGCGGCAAGCAGGCCTACGGTGAAACGATCGACGCGGGAATGGCAAGGCAACTTGGCGGCATCTATCCGCACGTTGGCGTGGGCGTATCGAACAAACCCATGGCATTGACCTACAACGTGACGTCCGCGGGGCGACACAAAGCGTTGCCGACGGTTCTCGACCCCGTTTTGGCGCATCAACAGTTTTTTGCAGCTGGCACTTCGGGTGATTCTCGCAAGAGTTTTGACGTCGACACCAACTTGCTTGACTTTCTGGCCGACGATGTAAAACGAATGCAATCCCGGCTTGACGGAACGGATCGGCAGAAACTGGAGAGATACCTCCAAGCATTCGAGTCGATGAGCGGTCGCCAGAGCAAGTTGGCCAAAATGGCCGATCAGATTTCCAAGGCGACGCCCCGGGTCGATCCCAAGCTGGCAACGATCAGTGATTCCAGGACAGGTCCCACTGGCGTCTTTGATCGGCTCGAAGCTCAGTTCGACATCGCGGCGGGAACACTCATTGCCGGCCTGACCAACGTTGCGACGGTGTCCGCCGCCGCGGGACTGGATCGCATCGGTCTCTCCTGCATGGCCAGCGAACTGGGCCGAACCGGCCAGGATGTCTACATCGGAGCTCACGCCATCGGCCACGGCAAATATCAAAACTTCGCGGGTCTCCTGGGATCCGAATGCCATGCTCATATCCGCCGAAAGTGTATGGAAAAGCTGGCCAAGTTCATCAAGACCCTGGAGTCGGTACCAGAAGGCAACGGCACCATGATGGACAACACGCTCGTCGTCTACCTGTCGGATTCGGCCGAAGGTCACCACCCGGTCTGCCACGAATGGCCGTTTGTCTTGATTGGCGATCTTGGCGGACGTCTGACGTTGGGCAATCGTTACTTGCGCTACCCATGGTATGGCAAGCCGGGGCATCGCACGATCGCCAGTCTGTATACCTCGCTGCTAAATGCCGCAGGCGATCCGCGAAAGGAGTTTGGCATCGCCGATTCCGCGATCAAAGACCTGGATCAAACCGGTCCGTTGGCAGAACTCATTGTTTAAAGGTAGAGGCAGATATGAATATTAAAGTTCTCCTCTGTCTATCGGTCATGGCAACGACTGCTCAGGCGGAACACCGGGTTGCATTGTTGATAGGCAATAGCAGGTACCAGGACAAATCGCTTTCGATGCCGGCAAAGGACCTTGATTCCATCGCAACAGTCCTGCAGAAGCGTGGTTTCTATTGCAAGAGATTGGAAGATATCGACGAAAATCAATTGAAGATTGCCGTCGAAAGATTCGCGAATACGACGCCGACCAGATCGACCACATTGCTGTACTTCAGCGGGCAGGTATTGCCCGGATCCTACAAGGGGCAGGACGGTATCTGCCTGCTGGGTATAAGCTCGAAGCCTGGGAGAGGCTATTCTCTTGCTTTGGTACTGCAAGACCTCTTCAAAAAAGGCGGGAGCGCAAAGAACCTGGTGGTACTCGATGGCCCGACTGTTCCGAAAGGGACAACCAATACGCCGGCTGATTGCTTTGTGAGTTTTGGCGGTGTAGAGACCGCTCTCAAGCAACTCAGTGGCAAACCTTCACTGGCGATCGCTCGGCCCGATCGGTTCCCGCGAGGCCGTAATGCCGGAGACGAGTGGGTCAATTCACTGGGCATTGTGTTCTGTTGGTGTCCGCCTGGGGCCTATACGGCGGGTAGCCCCGAAGGCGAGACTGACCGCTATCCCGATGAGACGCAACGAAGAGTGGCAATCACAGATGGATTTTGGTTATCAAAATACGAACTGACGCTTGGGCATCGAGTTGCGAAGCGTGGACCGGGTCGCGGCACGCTCTCCCGACACAAGCTCGACCCGGTGACAATGATCAACCACGACGACGCCAGGCAGATGACTCGCAGTTTCACGGACAGTGAACGCAAGGCGGGACGCCTGCCAGACGATTGGCAGTACACGCTGCCTTCGGAAGACCAGTGGGAATACGCGGCGCGTGCCGGAACAACGACGCGACATTATTTCGGTGATGACGTCAATCAGTTGCCAAGACACTCCAACTTCGCGGACAAAACATACTACGACACCGGAGACATCTATTCCAACGGGGCGCACCGCACGCTGAACGACGGGGCCGCCAAGCTGAACCTCGTGGGCTCGTACCTTGCCAACCCATGGGGATTTCATGACATGCACGGTAATGTCGCCGAATGGTGCATTAACCTCGCAATCCGTGGTGGTAGCTGGACGAGCCCGCCGCAAAACTGCCGCAGCGCATATCGCGACTCGTTCTCCAGCCGAAACGAACAGAATTTCATTGGATATCGATTGGTAATTCAACAGGTGTCGTCAAAGAAAGAGAAAGAGAAAGAGTAATGAACGGGATTCAACGTCATTCTCTATCGCAGCATGACTCGCGCATACTATTTGCACGACGCTTTACCAAAAACCGGATCAAAAAATGCACGTTTGCGTGTATGGCACTGGCTGCATTGGGGTACATCTGCCCAAGTAATGTCAACCCACAATCGTGTGACAAACTGGTCAAACTCTCCTGCAAAAACACTGCCTCGACTGCCACGGGATGGATGAGCCGGAAGCGGATGTGTCGCTTTCAGGTATCACCGGTGACATGACGAAGCCGGCTACGGCCTGGACTTGGGATCGCATGTATGGGCAGTCGACGCTGTCGGCCATGCCGTCCAGTACCGAACCGCTCTCAAGGAAAATCACGACCAAGAGACTCGCTACTACCGAGAAGTGGTTGACAGGCTACAGAAGGAGTACCAGCAGCTTGAACAACGTCTTGAGGCAATGTACGTCGATAAGCTGGATGGAAAGATCGGAGAGCGTTTCTACGAGCAGAAGTCAGCCGAATGGCGGGAAGATCTGAAGGACATCCTGCGGCGAGTGGGAAACGCCGTCTGCTGGAATTCGTACTATCGAACTCGATCTGGGCCAGTGGCGAGCTGACGCCCGAATTTCGCCAACCCTTTGACATGCTTGCAGATGTGGCGACGGTGGGGGCACAAAAAATGGCTGCTGGATTGCTTACCAGCAGCCATCATCAAGAAGAGCTCCCCCGATAGGACTCGAACCTATGACAAGGCG
>MDSW01038332.1_pt1 | contig 15608 bp, 11 predicted proteins | sample 811171 | NCBI WGS metagenome assembly MDSW01 (sample SAMN05326641, study PRJNA326480) | marine metagenome | isolation source: seawater | place: Atlantic Ocean: North West | collected 2012
AAGGGCGAACGACGGGAATCGAACCCGCGAATGCTGGAACCACAACCCAGTGCCTTAACCACTTGGCTACGCTCGCCATAACTTTCTATTAAATAATACCATAAAATGTTTTATTAATTAGTTATTGAAATAGACTAGTTAGATTTTACTAATTAATACAAATATAACCTTGCAAAATAAGAGCGCGTTATAATTAAGATTTTTGACTCAGATAGGTGTAAAGTTGGTCAATTGGCTAGAGTAAGTATTGATAGACGGCTAACTGAGAAGAAACTTATTGAGGCAACAAACGTTTTAGAAAAAGATAAAAGCACCCCAATCGGATAAACTGTCCAGCGAATAAAACAGAGTTTTGAGTCAGGAAGAAAGTTCTTATTATTTCAAAAACAATTTAATAAAGGAAATTGAATTCATTGAACTTTTATAACAACTTTAATCTAAAATTTTTAATTGCAGATGATGATATTCGAGTTTGCCAAGCTATTAAAACTCGATTATCCCATTACAATTGTGATGTTATAACTGCATCAGATGGTGAAGAAGCGTTGTTTATTTTTAAAAAAGAACAACCAGACATTGTCATACTTGATGTCATGCTAACAAAGATTGACGGATATAAAGTTTGTAATGAAATACGTAAAAACTCGAAAATACCTATAATTTTATTAACAGCATTAGGGAATATAAATGACCGTATTGTTGGACTTGAATCTGGAGCAGATGAGTACATAATTAAACCTGTTACCATTCATGAATTAGAATTTAGGATTCATTGTTTATTACGACGCGTTTATGGATTAAATACGTCAAGTTTAAAAAAACAGGAACGAATTTTACAAATTGGTAATTTAAAAATCCAAACCGAAAAAAAACTTATATTTAGAAATAATAATCAACTTAAACTTACGGCTATTGAATATAGTTTATTAGAAATCTTAGTAAATAACGCTGGTCAACCCTTAACACGCGAAAATATTCTTAGCTCTGTATGGGGATATACACCGGAACGTTTTAACGATACAAGAATTGTGGATGTTCATATATTTCGACTGAGATCAAAACTGGAAAAAGATCCAAGTAATCCAGAATTAATAATCACCGCACGTAGAAAAGGATATATGTTTCAAAACATAGGAAATTAAATATAATTCTAATGATTTGATTAATCTATTATAACTATTCAAGATGTTAAGTATAAAAGAGAATGTTTACAAATATTTATTACCAAACTTATTAGAAATTCAACGCGCAAGCTTTTGCTGGTTTCTTGAAAAAGGCTTAATCCAAGAATTTGAAGATTTTTCACTAATACGTGATTATCTCGGTGAACTTGAATTAAATTTATCAACTAAATTTTATAAAATTAAAAAACCTCGATATACACTCGAAGAAGCAAAACGTCGTGATGCAACTTATAGTGTTCGAATTTATATTATTGCCAATTTAAAAATTCGTTTAGAAACAAGTGAATCGGAAGTTTTTTTAGGCGATATACCGTTAATGACAAACGAAGGTACATTTCTAGTTAACGGAATTGAACGGGTAATAATTAATCAAATTGTTCGAAGTCCAGGTATTTATTATAAAAGCGAAATTGATCGTCAGGGTTCACGAAATTACATTGCTAGTTTAATATCAAATCGTGGAACGTGGATTAAGTTTGAAGTCGATCGTGAAAATTTTGTTCAAGTTAAAATTGATAAAGCGCGTGATTTGTCAGCTTATACATTTTTACGCGCATTAGACTTAGACGATACAACGATTCTTGCCAATATGGATCATCCCGAATATTTTCAAAATATTATTAATGAAATAGAAACAATAAGCGTTGATGAAGCCCTTCTTGAAGTCCATAATAAATTAAGACCAGACGAACCTGCCACCGTAAAACGTGGTCAACAATTACTTTATTCAAAATTTTTTGATCCAAAACGTTATGATTTAGGTTATGTTGGCCGCTATAAATTAAACCAAACACTCGAAGTCGAAATTGACGAAAAAATTCGCATTTTAACAACACGTGATATTTTACAAATTATTAATACGCTTATTAACTTTAGAATATCGTCGACATCAGAGGATGATATTGACCACTTAGGGAATCGAAGAATACGATCTGTTGGGGAATTATTACAAAATCAAATACGAATTGGTCTCAATCGTTTAGAACGTACAATTCGAGAAAGAATGGCAATATGCGAACAACAATCATTAAGTATTAATATTTTAATTAATCCAAAACCATTAATCGCCTCTATACGTGAATTTTTTGGTTCAAGCCCATTATCGCAATTTATGGACCAAACAAATCCGTTGGCAGAACTAACTCATAAACGCCGTATCTCTGTTTTAGGTCCAGGTGGTATAACGCGAGATCGTGCCGGATTTGCTATACGTGATATTCATCCAAGTCAATATGGAAGAATTTGTCCCGTAGAAACACCTGAAGGACCAAATGCCGGTTTAATTGGCTCACTCTCAACATATGGGAGAGTAAATTCTTATGGATTTATTGAAACACCGTTTTACAAAGTAGCCAACGGGAAGGTTTTAAAAAGTCTATTTCCTATTTATCTGGATGCAACTAATGAAGATAAGTTTCGATTAGCTGCTGGAGATCTTTTAACCGATAATCAAGGATATATTCAAGACCATAAAGTTCCGGTTCGTCATAAACAAGAATTAATAAATGTCGCACCCGAAGAAATTGATTATGTTGCTGTTTCACCAATACAAGTTGTTTCATTAGCCGCATCCTTAATTCCATTTTTAGAGCACGATGATGCTAACCGTGCGTTGATGGGATCAAATATGCAACGCCAATCAGTCCCATTGTTATATTCTGAAGCACCTTTAGTTGGAACAGGATTAGAAGGACAAACAGCACGTGATTCTGGTATGACAACACTAAGTGTTAGTTGTGGCAAAGTTATTAGTATAGTAAATGAAAGTATAATCGTCCAAGATAAAAACGGAACGAGTATAAATTATTTGTTAAATAAATATAGACGCTCAAATCAAGAAACATGCATTAATCAAAAACCATTAGTTTGGATTGGGGAAAAAATTTTTATGGGCCAAGTTATCGCTGACGGTGCTTCAACCGAGGGTGGTGAATTAGCCGTAGGACAAAATATCTTAGTAGCATATACCCCATGGGAAGGTTACAATTATGAAGATGCATTTATTATTAACGAACGGTTAATTTATGACGATTTATATACTTCGCTCCATATTGAAAAATTTGAAATTGAAATTCGCCAAACCAAACTTGGATTTGAAGAAGTAACAAAAGATCTTCCAAACGCAAGTGAACATTCACTTCGGAATTTGGATGAAAATGGCATTGTTAGTTTGGGTGCTTGGGTTGAATCTGGTGATGTTTTAGTTGGAAAATTAACCCCAAAAGGAGAATCTGACTATCCACCAGAAAGTAAACTATTACGAGCAATTTTTGGGGAAAAGTCACAAGACGTTCGAAATACATCATTAAAAATTCATCATGGAACATGTGGACGTGTAATTGATATTAAGATTTTTTCGCGTGCGAATAAAGACGAATTACCTCCTGGTACACAAGAATTAATAAAAGTTTATATTGTCCAGACGCGGAAAATACAAATTGGAGATAAAATGGCAGGGCGTCACGGAAATAAAGGGATTATATCCAAGATTTTGCCTCGTCAAGATATGCCATATCTTCCAGATGGAACACCAATCGATATGATTCTAAACCCACTTGGAGTTCCTTCAAGGATGAATGTAGGTCAAATTTATGAATGTTTACTTGGCTTAGCAGCAGAAAATTTTAATACTCGATTTAAAGTAATTCCATTTGATGAAATGCACGGTGCCGAGGCATCTCGTGCTTTAGTTAACAAAAAACTGACAGAAGCAGCTAAATCAAAATCCTGGTTATTTGCAAAAAATCATCCAGGAAAAATAGTACTTACCGATGGTAGAACAGGACAAAAATTTGAAAATCCTATTACAGTAGGAAATTCCTATATTCTTAAATTGGTTCATTTAGTGGATGATAAAATTCATGCACGTTCAACTGGTCCATATTCATTAGTTACTCAACAGCCACTAGGTGGGCGTGCACAACAAGGTGGTCAGCGACTTGGTGAAATGGAAGTATGGGCACTTGAAGCGTTTGGTGCTGCTTACACGTTGCAAGAACTTTTGACAATTAAGTCGGACGATATGCAAGGTCGAAATGAAACATTAAACGCTATTGTTAAAGGGCAGCCAATTCCCCGACCCGGTACACCTGAGTCTTTTAAAGTATTAATGCGTGAATTACAAGCATTATGTTTAGATATTGCAGCTTATACAGCACCAGAAAATGGTTTGGATTCATCAGAAAATGAAATTAATTTAATGAATGAATTTAAAGATGTAGTGGAAAATCGAGTTTTAAATGTAAATGTAAACACACTAATTAGTCAGAATGAAACCCGATAAGTCGATAATTTAATGTGAAAAATCTAATAAGATATAAAAAAAGTTTTAGTTATGGAAAAACCTTTTGATTACGTAAAAATTAATTTAGCATCACCAAATCGTATAAGATCATGGGGTAAAAGAGTTTTACCTAACGGCCAGTCAGTTGGAGAGGTAACCAAACCTGAAACCATTAATTATCGAACCCTTAAGCCAGAAATGAATGGTCTCTTTTGTGAACGTATTTTTGGTCCAGTAAACGACTGGGAATGTCATTGTGGAAAATATAAAAGAGTTCGTCATCGTGGCATAGTTTGTGAACGCTGCGGAGTTGAAGTTATCGAATCAAAAGTTAGACGTCATCGTATGGGATTTATTGAATTGGCATCACCAGTAACCCACGTTTGGTATGTCAAAGCTCGACCAAGTAAAATTGCATTACTATTAGGGTTAACATTAAAAGAAATTGAACAAATTATCTATTTTAATGCCTATGTTGTTATAAATCCTGGAAATGTTACCGGTCTAACATATAAACAACTTTTAACGGAAAATGATTGGATTGCTTTAGATTTTGAAAATGACGAGTCTGCAAACGTTGAAATAGCAATGGGTGCTGAAGCAATAAAGCAACTATTAAGTCAAATTAATCTTGAACAAGAATCAAAAGATATACGATCTTCGTTATCGTTTGTAAAACGACCTGAACGCGACAAATTAATTAAAAAGCTTCGTATTATTGACCAATTTATTGCATCAAATTGTAATCCAGCATGGATGGTGTTACACATTATTCCAGTTTTACCACCAGATTTACGCCCAATGGTTCAACTAGATGGAGGGCGTTTTGCTACCTCAGATTTAAATGATTTATATCGTCGCGTTATAAATCGAAATAATAGATTAGCCCGATTAAAAGAAATAATGGCGCCAGAGCTTATTATTCGTAACGAAAAACGGATGTTACAAGAAGCTGTTGATGCGCTAATCGATAATGGAAGACGTGGAAAAGCTGTTGTTGGGTTAAATAATCGTCCGCTAAAATCTCTATCGGACATAATCGAAGGAAAACAAGGACGTTTTCGTCAAAATTTATTAGGTAAACGCGTTGATTATTCTGGACGTTCAGTCATCATTGTTGGACCTGAGTTAAAATTAAATCAATGCGGATTACCACGTGAAATGGCAATTGAATTATTTCAACCTTTTGTTATTCATCGTTTAATTTATGACGGACTTGTAAATAATATTAAAGCGGCAAAAAATATTATACAAAATAACGAAATTCTAGCTTGGGATATTCTTGCGCAAGTAATGGAAGGTCATCCAATCTTTTTAAACCGCGCACCAACATTACATCGTTTAGGTATACAAGCCTTTGAACCAATTTTAGTGGAAGGACGTGCAATTAAACTTCATCCACTTGTTTGTCCAGCATTTAATGCAGATTTTGATGGAGATCAAATGGCAGTTCATATACCCCTTTGCTTAGAAGCACAAACAGAAGCTCGTTTGTTGATGCTTGCACCAAATAATTTTTTATCACCAGCAACCGGTGATCCAATATTAACACCAAGCCAAGACATGGTCCTTGGCTGCTACTACTTAACAGCAAATAATCCCTCACTCCAGACAAATAATGAACAGTATTTTTCAAATTTTAAAGATGCATTACTTGCATATCAACAATCACAAATAAATCTACATACATTTATTTGGGTTCGTTATGATGGACAACTTGAAGACGAAGAAAAACAAAATTTTAAAGAAATTAATTTAGAAAATTTAAGTGTAAAAATCTCGAATAGTGTTCAGTATAAAACAAATTTGGTTACGAATTCGGTAACAAAATACATACGAACAACACCAGGAAGAATTCTTCTAAACGAAGCCTTTTCGTAATTTCCTTTTTATTAACTTTTAGTTAAATTGAACATAAACGATGATAGTAGAACAAGAAAAAGATGTAAAAATCCTTTTTAATAATGGAATTATTAATAAACGTCAATTAAAAAATCTTATGTTGTACGCCTTTCATAATTATGGCGTTGTTAAATCATCCATTATTGCTGATAAAGTAAAAAATTTAACATTCCACTATGCAACAAAATCTGGAATTTCATTAAGTATAGAAGATTTACGTGTTCCAGAAAAAAAACGATCATTAATTGGGCTAACAAACAACGAAGTTGAAAATACTGAACAAAATTACGGAATTGGAAATATTACAAATGTTGAACGTTTTCAAAAAGTTATCGATATATGGAATAATGCCAGTAATTTTTTAAAAGAAGAAGTTGTTACGTATTTTCGCGAAAGTGACCCGCTTAATCCACTTTATATTATGGCATTTTCAGGAGCACGTGGAAACATATCGCAGGTACGTCAACTTGTAGGAATGCGAGGATTAATGGCTGATCCACAAGGCCAGATTATCGATTTACCAATTCAAAGTAACTTCCGTGAAGGGTTGACAGTTACAGAATATATTATTTCATCGTATGGAGCTCGAAAAGGTCTAGTAGATACAGCATTACGAACAGCAGATTCGGGATATCTAACTCGACGCCTAGTTGATGTAGCGCAAGATATTATTGTTCGTGAAGAGGATTGTCAAACTCAAGATGGTTTATCAAAAAAGGAATTAATCAATGATACAAGTCCTAACTTATCTATACATGATCGAATGGTAGGTCGTTTATTAGCTAGTCCACTAATGAGAACTGATAATAATGAAATATTACCCACAAATACTGACTTAACATCTAACCTGTTGAGTCAACTAAATACAACAGATTTAGAAAATTTAAAGGTTCGATCTCCATTAACATGTAACTCAATACGATCGATTTGTCGAAATTGCTATGGTTGGAATTTGGCCTACTCAAAATTGGTTGATTTAGGTGAAGCGATTGGTATAATAGCGGCGCAATCAATCGGTGAACCAGGAACGCAATTAACAATGCGTACATTCCATACTGGAGGAGTTTTTTCAGGTGATTTAACACGTCAAATTCGTGCACCTTTTCAAGGTACATTAACGTATCGTAATTCCAAAAATGCTAACCTAGTTCGTACACTACACGGAGAGCGAAGTTTTCGAATAAATGAAAATTTAACAATATATATAGAAAATATAAAAGGTGTTCGCACTAGTATAAGCTTGCCAGAAGGAACAATTTTACTCGCAAATAACGAACAAAAAGTTTACCCGAATCAAATTATTGCCGAAATAAAAAAGGATGCAAATCTTGTTTTAGAAGAAGATAGTAAAACTGTATATACAAATATTTCTGGGGAAGTCTTTTTTCAAGATATTAAAATAGAAGAAAATATAGATAAACAAGGAATCCTAATACGAAAGAACAAGAATGCAGGTCTAATCTGGGTGTTACAAGGAGAACGTTATGCATTACCTCGCTCATCCGAATTAGTTGCTAAACTTGGACAAATTGCTACAAGTGGATCAATTATCGCGCAAAAACAAATATTAAATACATATCCAGGAATCGTAAAATTTAATAATAACGTCAGAAAAAATGAAATAGATGTCTTAAATTTTTCACTAATTTTACAAAATGGAAGTGTTGTAATAAACGATAATCAAAATATTGAAAAAAAATCGATATTAACAATAGATGGTAAACAAAAGTTTCATTTAACTGTCCAACACGATGAGTTATTACACAATGGACAAACAATTGCTATACTTGATGATGATTCATATACAACGAAAACAGGTGGAATCGTAACATACAATCTCGAAAAAAGATTTGCAACAAAAAAACGAAAAGGTGCAAGTAAAGTATTTTCTGGTTCATTATATTGGATACCAGAAGAAACATATTACGTAAAAAATACTAACCTGTTGGAAAAACTCAAGCTAAAAAACGGAACCTTTATACCAAAAGGTACTGAAATAATACCAAAAAAATTCACGAAACTTGATGGAACACTTCAAGTAAATCTGACAACGCAAGAAGTAATAATTAAACCGGGTGAGCTATTTAAAATTGAAAATACAAAGTTTGAAGAACTTGATTGTATCAATGGTTTTGTAAAACCGGGTGAGAAAATCATTGAAAATGTGATGGCACAACAATTAGCTTTTATCGAGTTTATTGAGATCAATAGTGTTAACTATATATTAGTACGTCCAGTGCAAACATATAAAGTTCCTCGTGAGAAAGGTTTTATTTTAACCCACAATTTTTTTCCGTATCTTGACAAACAAAATCTTAAACTTAAAACAATTAAAAAAATCTTTGTTAAAAATTGGGAACAAATTAAATCAGACCAAGGAATTGAATTATTACAAACATTTCTTATTGTCGACTTAAACAATATACAATCAAAGCTTCAACCAAAATTTGAATTATTGCAAACAACTATAAATGAATATAAATTACAAATTTCATTATATGAAATAATTAAAATTGACGATCTAATAACAAGCTCCGGTATTCAAAATATTAAAACTAATGTAAAGTTATTAACCCATGAAAAGCAATATGTTAATAGTCGAAGTACATTAGCCCAACTTGAAATATTCTTACCAACCCAAGGAATTCTTTCGTCCATAAATAATAATATTGCTAATTCAACAGAAATTTTAATTTTACAGGACAAAGATATTCGACCTGTTTGTCATTACTCAAACGACAACATATTAAATGTAAAAGTTGGAGACTTAGTTCGAGCTGGAACAAAAATAACAAACGAAGTCAAGTCGGAATATTCTGGTCAAGTCTATAAAATCGATAACAAAAATGTATTTATTCGATTAGGGCGACCTTATTTAATTTCAGAAGGAGCAATTATAGAAGTCGAATCCGGATCTTTAGTTCAAAGTCTAGATAAATTGGCAACTCTAATTTATGAAAAATTAAAAACAGTTGATATTGTACAGGGTTTACCAAAAGTTGAAGAAATTCTTGAAGCGCGAAAGATTAAAACTCCCTGTCTTTTATCTCCTTGTAACGGTTACGCAACTTTAAGAAACTCACAAATAGAAATAACAAGCGAGAAGGGAAATATAACAACAATTGATGTTGATCCACGAACTAAAGTTCGATTTTCGAATGGCAACTATGTAAAACTTGTTGATCCATTAACAACAGGACCAATTAGTCCACATACTCAACTTGAAACTCTTTTTAATTATTATTTTTATTTAGAAAAATTACCCATTAACGAAGCATGTCGTGCAAGTTTTAGACAACTACAGTTGTTTTTAGTAAATGAAGTACAACGAACATACCTATCACAAAATGTTCAAATTGCTGATAAGCATATTGAAATTATTATTAAACAAATGACATCAAAGGTTCGAATCGACGATAGTGGTGACACAACATTACTACCAGGAGAACTATTGAATCTTTATCAAGCCGAAATAATAACTAAAGCAACTGTAACGGCTGGTGAACAAGCACCAATTTATACTCCAGTGTTATTAGGTATAACAAAGGCATCATTAAACAGTGATAGTTTTATTTCAGCAGCTAGTTTCCAGGAGACAACACGAGTATTAACCGAAGCAGCAATTGAAGGGAAAAAGGATTGGCTACATGGTTTAAAAGAAAATGTTATTATTGGCCGTTTAATTCCGGCTGGAACAGGTTTTAAATATTATAAAAATTTAGAAAAAGGAAAAAATAAACCTAATGCTTTAGATGGTATTATTCAAACTCAAATTATTGGTATAAAGGATAATGTCTTACGATCACGTTTTAAACAAATTGCAGAAAAGTAAAAGCTACTATTGGATTTTTTTAATTAATATAGTAAGTTAATAAGAGTTTTGAATTTATTTAATTGAAATGAAAATATAAAATAATATGGCTCGTTATACTGGTGCAAAACTTCGAATAACACGAAGATTAGGTGATTTACCAGGACTTACAAGTAAAAAAGGAAATTTAACTGCAAGACCTGGTCAACACGGCGCAACTCAAAAAAAGCTAACGCAATACGCAATTCGATTAGAAGAAAAGCAAAAACTTCGTTTTAATTACGGATTAAGCGAAAAACAATTAATGAATTATATTAAACAGGCCAAGACAATTAAAGGGGCGACCGGTACAATCCTTTTACAACTTTTAGAAATGCGATTAGATAATTTAGTATTTCGACTTGGATTAGCACCAACAATTGCCGCTGCACGTCAACTTGTTAGTCACGGTCACATTATTGTAAATCAACACTCTGTCTCGATCCCAAGTTATCAATGTAAACCAGGTGACAATGTGTCGGTTAAAGATAATGCAACTTCAAAACGACTAGTTAATACATATCTGGAATCGCCTGCACTTTCAAATATTCCACAACATTTAGATTTTGATAAAAAAAATTTAAGTGCAAAAATATTAGGTATTATTGATCGAGAATGGGTCGCATTAAAACTAAATGAACTTTTTGTTATTGAGTACTATTCAAGAAAAATTTAATAACGTTATTACAAAAGTTTTAAGACAGTTATTTAGTAAAAATAAAACATAAATTATATGACAGTAGTAACATTAGGAGAATTGCTAGACGCAGGAGTACATTTCGGACACCAAGCAAGTCGATGGAACCCAAAAATGTTTCCGTATATATACGCGGAACAAAATGGTATACACGTAATCGATTTGGTACAAACATCACGTTTATTAACGTACGCACACAATTACGTACAAAAAAATGCACAAGAAAATAAAACTTTCTTGTTTGTTGGTACAAAGCGTCAAGCAACCAATATAATTGCCGAAGAAGCAAAAAAATGCGGCGCTGCTTATGTTAATCACCGTTGGTTAGGTGGAATGCTAACAAATTGGACAACTTTACAAACACGTGTTGCATATCTTAAAGAACTTGATCGAAAAGAACAAGAAGGTGAATTTGATCTGTTACCAAAAAAAGAAGCTGCCCTATTAAGACGTGAGCACGATAAATTACGACAAAATCTAGATGGCTTAAAGGAAATGAGTCAAATACCCGACATTGTTGTTATTATTGACCCAAAACGAGAGAATACTGCTATTTTGGAGTGTAGAAAGTTAGGAATTCCTATTATTTCAATTCTTGATACAAACTGTGATCCAAATCTTGTGGATATACCGATTCCAGCAAATGATGATGCTGTAAGATCAATTAAGTTAATTTTATCCAAATTAACAGATGGTATTATTGCTGGTCGTAATAATAGCAATTAAATTTAAAAGAAAAGAAAAATTATCCAAATTATAAATTTGGATAATTTTTCATTTAGACCGTTTTAAATAAGTTAGGTATAATTTAAATTAAGCAATAAGAAAAAATTTGCACCACTCAAGTCGAGTTATATATATTTATGTTTTTCTCGTTAGCTGCTGTCGAAGTAGGTACCCATTTATATTGGTCGTTCGCTGGATTTACAGTACATGGCCAAGTTTTATTAATAACGTGGCTTGTTATAGCTACTATATTAGCAATAGCTATTGCGGGTACTTCAAACCTTGAACAAATCCCAAAAGGATTACAAAATTTTGTTGAATCTGTCTTTGAATACGTAGCAGGTATTGCTAAAGATCAGATTGGCGAATATGAATATAGACCATGGGTTCCATACGTAGGGACGCTGTTTTTATTTATTTTTGTCGCAAATTGGTATGGTGCACTTGTACCTTGGAAATTAATTGAACTACCAGAAGGTGAATTAGCAGCCCCTACAAATGATATTAATACTACCGTAGCATTATCTTTATTAACTTCATTAAGTTATTTTTATGCCGGTTTAAGTAAAAAAGGATTAGGGTTCTTTGCTAGATATATTTCGCCAACTCCAATTTTTCTACCAATTAATATATTAGAAGACTTTACAAAACCTCTTTCGCTTAGTTTCCGTTTATTTGGTAACATTCTAGCGGACGAAATTGTAGTCTCAGTATTATGTTTACTTGTTCCGTTATTTGTACCGCTTCCTGTTATGGTATTAGGTATTTTTGCAAGTTCGGTTCAAGCCCTAGTGTTTTCAACACTTTCAGCTGCTTATATTGGTGAATCATTAGAATAGTAGATTACTATTTTAGGATTATGAGCAATTTTAAACAAATAGAAATTTGTTAATTTTGTACAAATAAAAAAATTAATTAAAAATTAAAACTATTATGAACCCTATTATCTCAGCTGCTTCAGTTATCGCTGCCGGATTAGCTATCGGTTTAGCTGCTATCGGTCCTGGTATTGGTCAAGGTTCTGCAGCAGCACAGGCTGTTGAAGGTTTAGCTCGTCAACCAGAAGCAGAAGGTAAAATCCGTGGTACTCTTCTTTTATCTTTAGCTTTCATGGAGTCTTTAACAATTTATGGGCTTGTAGTTGCACTTTGTTTATTATTCGCAAACCCATTCGCTGGTTAATCTAGATAACGCGCTTAGTGTAATAACTAAGCGCTATTTTAAGCATATCTAATTTTTTATATTATAGCGGATTCATATGAACAACCTTCTAATTCCATTAGCACAAATATTAGCTATGTCTGAAGGAGCGGGTGGACTATTTGACTTTAATGCAACATTGCCATTAATGGCTATACAATTTGTTCTACTTACAACTATTTTAACGTTCACCTTTTATAAACCCGTAGGGAAAGTTTTAGAAGAGCGCGAAACATTAATTAGTGGAAATTTAGCTACGGCTTCAGAACGTCTATTAAAAGCGGATACATTATATGAGCAATATGATGAGCAATTAAAAGAGGCTAGAAAAAATGCGCAAGTTATTATTCTAGCATCTGAAAAAGAAGCAAAAGAGATTGTAGCATTAGAAATTGACCAAGCTCGTAAAGACGCTGCAAGTTTAATTGATAAGACAAATAGAGAACTTGAAGCACAAAAAACTTTAGCTTTAGAAAAACTTGAAACACAAGTTGATGAACTAAGTGACCTAATAAAAGAAAAGTTATTAGGAAAAGAGGTAGTGCTTTAACTATTTTTAATAAAAACTTTGCAATAACAGATGGATTTATTTAATCAAACATTAAACGGTTTTTCTACACATCTAGCTGTTTCGTTTAATCCTGATATTTTTGAAACTAATGTTATAAATATTACTATTTTATTAGGTGGTATTTTCTACCTTGGTAGTAGCGCATTAACAGAAAGCTTATCAGAGCGTCGAGAAAAAATTATGGGTGCAATACAAGAAGCCGAGGAACGCTTAAAAGAAGCAGATGCTCGACTTGCCGAAAGTGAAAAGCAACTCGAACAAGCACAATTGGTTATTGACTCTATTAAAACAGACGCAGAAACTACAGCTCGTAATGTTAAAAGTGGTATTTTAACAGATGGAAAAACTGAGATTGAGCGGTTAACGGCTACTGCGAAATCACAAATTGGTACAATCGAAGCTAGAGTCCGTAAACAAATTTCAGAGTATGTTGTTACTCTAGCTCTTAAACGCGTTACATTACAGTTAGAGGGGAAACTAAACTCAAACCTACAACAACAGATTCTTGATAGAAATATTTCTAAATTAGGAGATTAAATTATGTCAATTGTTGTAAGTAAAGTTGCAGAACCGTATGCTGAAGCACTTCTAGGTTTAGCACAAGCGAATGACACTCTAAAAGAAACGACTAATGATATGAACATTGTTTCACAATTTTTAGCGAATTCGAGTGATCTAAAAAAATTTCTAGCTAACCCAATCATTACACGAGAAGCTAAGAAAAACATCGTTAAAGATATTTTAGGCGAACAGATTGCTGCAAATACACTAAAGTTTTTACTTTTATTAATCGATCGTAACCGTATCGCATTACTTGATGGTGTAGCACAACGATACCTAGAATTATCGTATAAGCAAGAATCTATTGAAGTCGCAAAGGTAATATCATCGGTTCAATTATCAGCGCAACAACAACAAAATCTTGCGGAAAAACTGAAAACAATTACTGGTGCAAAACAAATAAAACTTGCACTTAAAGTAGACCCAAATTTAATTGGTGGTTTTACTGTTGAAATTGGATCACAGTATATTGATACAAGTATTCGTGGTCAATTAAGACAAATAAGTAACCTTCTTGGGGCTTAATAAAAATTATTAGCTAAAATAGTTAATAATTTCAAATTTTATATGTTTTAATTTTTTCCTTTTAGTATTTATAGATACTAAAAAAAATCACTTAACCAAAAAATTAAATAAATTAGGCTGAAGTATGATCAACATTAGACCTGACGAGATTAGTAACATTATTCGTCAACAAATTGAAAGCTACGATCAAGAAGTTCAGATTGATAACATCGGTACAGTTCTTCAAATTGGAGATGGTATTGCTCGTGTTTATGGACTAGAGCAAGTAATGGCTGGTGAGTTATTAGAATTTGAAGACAACACAATTGGTATCGCCTTAAACCTTGAGAATGATAACGTTGGTGCCGTTTTAATGGGTACTGGTCTTGGTATTCTTGAAGGAAGTACGGTTCGCTCAACAGGGAAAATCTCACAGATTCCTGTAGGTGATGGATTCCTAGGACGTGTAGTTGATGCACTAGCTAGACCAATTGATGGTAAAGGTGATATTTCTTCAACAGAAAGTCGTCTAGTTGAATCAATGGCTCCTGGTATTATTACGCGTAAATCAGTTTGTGAACCAGTACAAACAGGTATCACAGCAATTGATTCGATGATTCCAATTGGACGTGGTCAACGTGAATTAGTTATTGGAGATCGTCAAACAGGTAAAACTTCAGTAGCAATTGATACAATTATTAACCAAAAAACTGAAGATGTTGTTTGTGTTTATGTTGCTATTGGACAAAAAGCTTCGTCTGTAGCATCAGTTGTTAATACATTAGAGGAAACAGGTGCTTCAGCGTATACAATCGTTGTTGCTGCAAATGCCGATGATCCAGCAACACTTCAATATATTGCTCCTTATACAGGTGCTGCACTTGCAGAATACTTTATGTATACAGGAAAAGCAACATTAGCGATTTATGATGACTTAACAAAGCAAGCATCAGCATATCGTCAAATGTCACTTCTTTTAAGACGTCCACCAGGTCGTGAAGCATACCCAGGTGATGTATTCTACTTACACTCACGTCTATTAGAACGAGCAGCAAAATTAAGTGATGATCTAGGTGGTGGAAGTATGACTGCTTTACCAATTATTGAAACACAAGCAGGTGATGTATCAG
>MDSW01045632.1_pt1 | contig 15604 bp, 18 predicted proteins | sample 811171 | NCBI WGS metagenome assembly MDSW01 (sample SAMN05326641, study PRJNA326480) | marine metagenome | isolation source: seawater | place: Atlantic Ocean: North West | collected 2012
AAATTCATTGTTCCATCTATTGGATCGATAATCCATCTATTATCTTTATTTTCTTCATTTATCGCTCCAATCTCTTCACTAAAAACTCCGAAATCTGAATGACTTTTTAGCAACTCCTCAATCAATATTTTTTCAGTCCTTTTATCAGCAGAGGATACAAAGTCTCCAGGACCTTTTGCAGAAACTTGTAAATTTTCTATTTCACCAAAGTCTCTTATCAAATGTTTGGAGGCTTTAGAGCAAGCTCTATACATAATATTAAGAATTGGTGAATTGATACTCACTTTATTTAACCTTTTTCACGTATTCTAAAGTTCTAGTATCAAGAATTATTTTATCATCATTTTCAATAAACGGTGGCACATTAACGCTAATATCGTTTTCTAAAATCGCAGGTTTGTAAGAAGAGGCTGCAGTTTGTCCCTTTACAGTCCCTTCAGTGGATTTCACTCTACATTCAATATTGATAGGAAGATCAATAGCTATTGGTTTATCATCTAAAAATTTAATACTGACTTCTAAGTTTTCTTTTAATAATTTAAATTTTTCTCCTGCAGTTTTTTTTGATATCGTAATCTGTTCAAAATTTGTATTATCCATAAAATGACATTCATTTTCATCAGTGTATAAAAAATTAAATTTTTTCTCATCTAACTCTGCTTTTTCCACATTCTCACTTGACCTAAATCTCTCATTCATTTTAGTGCCTTTTAAAATACTTTTGAGCTCCACTTGATTAAAAGCTCCACCCTTACCAGGCTTAACATGCTGGGTCTTTAATACATTCCAATAATCATTTTTGTGTTCAATGATCATTCCAGGTTTTATTTCAATTGCAGTAATTTTCATTATCTAAATTTTCTTATAGCCTCATATGGTTTTAAAACTGGGTTATTCCAAATATAAGTTGATATTGCAATATAATTCGCTCCAGCTTGAAGTAAAACTTTATAATTTTTATCATTTATACCTCCTATAGCTACTAGTGGTTTTTTTATTTTGCTTCTTGCCCACTTTAATGTTTTTATATTTGACCTCGAAGCCTTTGGTTTTAATTTTGACTTAAAAAAGGAACCTAAAGCTAAATAGTCAGCGTTTTGACTTAACCCCTTTAATAGTAACTTTTTTGAATTATGACATGTTACCCCAACTATTTTTTTACCCATCTTTTTTTTTGCTTCAAGAATTGATCCGTCATTTTGACCTAAATGGCATCCATCTGCTTTTGATAAAATAGCTGCATGAAGGTCATCATTAATTATTAGTTTGATATTAAAATTTTTTGTAATTTTCTTAACTTTTTTAGATATTAGAAGAATTTTTTTTTTATTAATATTTTTAAATCTAAGTTGTAAGAAAGCAACTTTTTTGTATTTGAGAACTTTTTTTAGATCTTTATAAAAATTTTTATATATTTTATTTGGTGAAATTAGGTAAATAAATTTTCTCAATTTTTTCTAAACAACTTTATTTTCTAAATTCTCTTTCCATTCACCTTTTGAGGAAAGACTATTCATTTTTGCTCTATGATTAAAAACATCTTGTATTTTGTTTTTGTCATTCATATTCGACGCAAATGCTTTTAACGCACTCTGTTGTAAGGCTCTTCCATAGGAAAAAGTGAACAAAAATTTTGTATCATTTATTTTGTTAATTTCATTCAAATTTTTACTTGCTTCTACTTCAGATTGACCGCCTGATAAAAACGCTATACCTGGCACTTTGTCTGGCACATTTTTCTTTAAACACTCAAGTGTTTTCTTAGCTATCTCAATGGAACTAGGTTGTTCTTTACAACTTTTACCAGCGACAATCATATTTGGCTTTAAGATTGTGCCCCTCAAATCAACTTTATGTTTCTCAAGCTCATTGTAGCATTCACTTAATACATCTGATGAAACTTTAAAACAATTTTCAATAGTGTGTTCACCATCCATTAAAACTTCAGGCTCAACGATAGGAACCATATTCGACTCTTGAACCAAAGCTGCATACCTTGCTAATGCGTGAGCATTTGACTTTATAGCTTGAGATGATGGACAATTTTTTTTTATATTATAAACAGCTCTCCATTTAGTAAATTTTGCTCCAAGCGAGTAATACTCTTTTAATCTATCTCTTAAACCATCAAGTCCTTCTGTTACAGTCTCCCCGTCTGATCCAGCTAAAATTTTGGCACCTTTATCAACTTTAATTCCCGGTATAGAATTATGTTTTGTTATAAGCTCTGGTATACTAATTCCAGTTGAGGTTTTTTGTCTAATAGTTTCGTCAAATAATATTACACCGCCTATGCAGTCTTTCATAGAAACTGAGCTAAAAAGAGTCTCTCTAAACTTTAATCTATTTTCAACTGTGCAATTAATATTAACACTTTTTAATCTCTTATCCATTGTGCCAGTGCTTTCATCTGCAGCTAAAATACCTTTTCCTTTTTCACAAATTTTTCTAGCTATATTTTCTAAAGTCATAGATTATTTTTATTTTAAAACGCTTACTCCAGGCAAGTCTTTTCCCTCAAGATAATCCAAAAAAGCCCCACCTGCTGTTGATAAGTGCGTAAATAATAAATTCTCGTTTATTTTTTTAATAGCAGAAATTGTATCTCCTCCTCCTAATATAGAAATAAGAGATTTTCTCTTTGTATTGGACGATATTTTTTTTGCTATTTCATTAGTCCCAGTTGCGAATTCTTTATTTTCAAAGTAACCAGCGGGCCCATTCCATAAAACAGTCATCGAGTTTTCAATAGTTTCTTTAATTTGATCAATCGTCTTTGGCCCTATATCTAAAATTATTTCATCAGAGTTTATCGAACTGGAGTCTTTTTGAGTTTTATTTCCATTAAAAGATCTTGATACTCCGAAATCTTTTGGCAATATTAAATTACATTTGCTATCAGCTAAAGCATTAAAAATTTTATCAACAATTTCTCTAGTATTTTTTTCAACTAAAGAATTTCCTATATTAAGTCCTTTGTTACGTAAGAAGTTATTTGCCATTGCTCCGACAATAACGATATTATCAACTTTTTTTACAAGATTTAAAATAACGCCAATTTTTGTTGAAATTTTCGAGCCTCCTATAATACAAGTTACAGGATGTCTATTTTTCGAAATAACAGAGTCAATTGCATCAACCTCTCTCTGAAAAAGAGGACCAGCATAACTTTCTCTAAAGAGACTAGGAAGAGCATGAACTGAAGCTTGTTTTCGGTGTGAACATGAAAAAGCGTCATTAATATACATGTCTCCTAAAGCTGCGATTTTTTTTGCAAAATTTATATCATCTTTCATTTCCTCATTAAAAAATCTGATGTTTTCTGTGAGTATTATTTTGGAACTTGAGGCCTCGGATAATTTTTTTGATAACTCTGAATTAAAATCACCATTGTAAAATTCTATTTGTTTACCGAAAACATCCTTTAAATGATTAAAAATCGGCATTAGGGATAGTCCAGATTTTTTATTTTCACTTGGTCTACCAAGATGAGAAATAATTAAAATCTTCGCCTTTTTTTCTAATAATTTCTTTAAAAAAGGGATTATCAAAAGTATTCTAGTATCATCTTGAATTTTTTTATCTTTCAAAGGAACATTCAAATCCAATCTTAGTATAATTGTTTTTTTTTCAATGTTAGATTTAAAAGAAAAGTATTTTATTTGCGACATAGATTATTTAATTAATTTCTAATATTTTTTTGTATCAGATTAACTAATTTGTGAGCAGTCATCTCAAAATTTTCATAAAGTTTTTTATATGGCGCACTTTTTCCGAAACTATTTATACCAATATTTAAATCGTTAAATTTTGTATACTTTTTCCAACACTCAACACTTCCAGCCTCTATAGTGACGATTAGATTATCCTTTTCCAGAATTTTGTCTTTATATTCATCAGATTGTTTGTCAAATAATTCTTGGCACGGCATAGAAACTACCTTTGAGTCAACTTTATTGTCCTTTAAAATTTTTTGGGTTTCTATTGCTAGCTCAACTTCTGAACCTGAGGCAATTAAGGTTACTTTACTTTCATGTGAGGTGATATTGACCTCATAGGCTCCCATAAGTGTCTTGTTATCTTTAGTGATTGTTTGAGTAATATAAGGGAGCTTTTGTCTTGACAAAATTATTGCGCTTGGCCCTTTATAATTAACTGCTGCTTCCCAAGCCTCTAAGGTTTCGTTGATATCAGCTGGTCTATAAACATTTAAATTCGGTATAGCGCGCAATCCACAAAGCTGTTCAATTGGTTGATGGGTAGGACCATCTTCACCCAAGCCAATAGAGTCATGAGAAAATATATATATAACTTTTAAACCCATTAAGGCTGAAAGTCTAATGGCTGGTTTACAATAATCAGAAAATATTAAAAATGTCCCACCAAATGGAATTAAATTATGATAAAGCGCCATACCATTCATAGCAGCTGCCATCGCGTGCTCTCTAACACCATAATGTATGTAATTACCAGAAAAGTTTTTTGCATTAATCACTTTTGAATTTTGTGTTTTAGTATTATTTGATCCACTTAAATCTGCAGATCCACCAATCAAATTAGGTAAAACATTTGTAATACTTTCTATTACTTTCATTGAACATTGCCTTGTAGCTAGAGTGGGCTTTTCAACAAAATATTTTTCTTTTTCTTTATAAATAAAATTTTTAATATTATCGGTGTACACTTTATTGTTTAATTTATTAAATTCCATTTTGATTTTTTCACTAGAGGAATTGAGATTATTAGTCCATTCTTTTTCTAAACCCTTTCCTTTTCTGCCAATTTCTCTCCATTGTTTTAAGATATTTTCAGGAATTTCAAATGGCTCAAAATTCCATTTTAATTTTTTTCTCATTAATTTTATCTCATCCTCTCCTAAGGGAGCGCCATGAGAAGAAGATTTACCCACTTTATTGGGTGAGCCCAAGCCAATTTTGGTTTTGCATGAAATTAGATTTGGTTTGTTGGATTTTAATGATTTTTTTATTGCGTTATCAATTTCCTTTTCATTGTGACCATTTATTTCTTGAAAATACCAACCGTAAGACTCAAATCTTTTTTTGTAATTGTCAGATACGCTTAAAGATGTTGAGCCATCAATTGAAATCTTATTATTATCGAAAAAAACTATTAGATTTTTTAAATTTAAGTGGCCAGCTAAACTCATTGCCTCGTGACTTATACCTTCCATTAAATCACCGTCACTAGCAATAACATAAGTTTTATGATTAATAATTTTCTGTCCAAATTTTTTTCTGTATACCTCTTCCGCTATTGCAAGACCAACTGAGTTACCTAAACCTTGACCCAATGGACCAGTCGTGGTTTCGATTCCGGAATTTATTTCATACTCGGGGTGACCTGCACAGATTGAATTTAACTGTCTGAAGTTTTTTATATCCTCTATGTCCACACTTTTGTAACCAGTTAAATAAAGTAACGAATATAAAAGCATCGAGCCGTGACCTGCAGATAAAATAAATCTGTCCCTGTTTACCCACTCAGGATTTTCAGGATTAAACCTCAGGTGGTATTTAAATAGCACAGTAGCAACGTCAGCCATCCCCATCGGCATGCCAGGGTGACCTGAATTAGCTTTTTGCACAGCATCGGCTGCCAAAAATCTAATTGCGTTGGATAAATTGTTAAGTTTTGTCTTCACTTGTATAATACGTATATAGACTTAAAGTAACTATATCAATATTATGATATAAAAATTCAAATGAATAACATTCAAAAAAAAGAAAAAAATCTTATTCTCTTATTAGATAAATTGACTGCAACAACTGCAAGTTATTCACAGACTAACTTTGATAGAGAAAAAATCGAGGTAGAAAAAAATCAACTTTATTTAGAAAAACAAGAGATCTTGACAAAGAATCAGGAGCTTTTAAGAGAACACAAATTTTTAAAAGAAAAAATAAAAGTTTTACAAAACGAGCTAAACAATAAAATCCAAGTTAATCAGAAATTTGAAAAAGAAATAGATGAACTAAGTCAGGAAACAGAAAGCCTAGCAGAGGAAATAGACAAATGGCAAATGTAAGCATAAAATTTAATGGAAAAGATTACATTTTATCATGTGATGATGGCCAGGAAGAGTCACTAAAAAAACTTGCATCGTTTTTGAGTAAGAAATATGACGATTTAAAATCAAAATTAGGAAATATTGGTGAGAATAAATTATTACTGATCACTACAATTCAAATAATCGACGAATATTTTGATTTAAGAGATAGAGTTACAAAACAAAAAGAAAAAATTGAGAAATTATCTTCGAAATTTCAAGAATTAAAATCTTTAGCCATTTCATACAAAGATAATAAAGATATAGAGATAAGTGATTTAAATTCAAAAATTGACGATTTTAAAAACATGTTACAAGAGAGCAACGAAATATACGAAAACATGCTTGACAGAACTGCCAAATCATTAGAAAAAATTATCGAAAATACTGGATCTGCCTCAAAAATTCAGTAAATGTTTACAAAAAATAATTTAAGAAAAAGATTTATAAAAATAAGAAAAAAAAAATATTTCGAAGTAAAAAAAAAATATTTTCTTCCAATTATTAATTTGATTAAAAAAAATTTTGGGAATAAAACCTTTTATTTATCGATATATTTTCCCATTAATAATGAGGTAAACGCTTTAAATTTGATAAAATCTTATAAAATAAAAAAAATGTCTAGTCTGATTCCGACAATAAAAAATAATGAAATGAAATTTTATAGGTGGGAAGCAGGCGATCCGCTGATAATAAATAAATTTGGGATCCCAGAGCCGGTTATCAAAAAAAAGGAGTATGTCCCTGATATAATTTTATTACCACTATTAGCATACGATAAAAATAGAAATAGGCTAGGTTATGGCAAGGGTTATTACGATAGATTCTTAAAAAAATACGAGAGAAAGAAAAAAATTATTACAGTCGGTCTTGCATTTTCATTTCAAAAATATAATAAACTTCCTACTTCTAATTATGATATGAGTTTGGATTATATTATTAACGAAAAAGGACTTATATGAATATTTTAATATTAGGCGATGTAATGGGACGTAGTGGTAGAGCAGCGATTTCCAAAAATCTTCCAGATTTGATTGCAAATCAAAAAATAGATTTTGTTGTTATTAACGGTGAGAACTCAGGCGATAGGGGAGTGGGAATTACCGAGGAAATTTTTAAAAACCTTATATCCGCTGGAGCAGATGTAGTAACAACAGGTAATCATGTTTGGGATGAGAGCGGAACCACAGAGTTCATAGCAAAAGAAAAAAGATTATTGCGTCCTTTGAATTTAATAAAAGGATCTCCTGGAAACGGATATGGTGTTTTTAATTCAAAAAATAAAAAAAAAGTCGCAGTTATAAATCTTATGGGAAATATTTTTATGAAAAAATCAGATGATGTGTTTGAGTCTGCAAGAAATGTTTTAAAAGAAATTAAGTTAAAAGAAAATGCTGATTTTATAATTGTGGATATGCATGGGGAAATCACAAGTGAAAAAAAAGCCATGGGACATTTTTTTGATGGAAGGGCAACTTTAGTAGTGGGAACTCATACCCATATCCCAACATCAGATCATATGATACTTCAGAACGGTACAGCCTACCAAACTGATCTAGGAATGTGCGGTGATTATGACTCTATCATCGGAATGAACAAGGAAAACTCTTTAAAAAAATTTTTGAAAGATAACTCAGCTCAAAGGCATTTTCCTGCTGACGGTGAGGGAACTATTTCAGGATTAATGGTAGAAGCTAATGACAAGACTGGCTTAGCACAAAATTGTAAGCCAATAATTATTGGAAAACATTTACAAAACACTATTTAATATGGCAGGTCATTCTCATTGGGCAGGTATAAAACATAAAAAAGGCAGGCAAGACAAACAACGAGCGAATCTTTTTTCTAAGCTCTCAAGAGAAATAACTGTTGCAGCAAAATTAGGTTCAAAAGCCCCTGAGTCTAATCCAAGATTAAGGTCAGCAATTCAAGCCGCTAAACAATCTAATATGCCAAAAGATAACATTAATAGAGCAATTAATAAATCAGGACAAAGTATAAACCAAAGCTTTTCAAATTTAAGGTATGAGGGTTTTGGCCCTTTTAATGTTGCTTTAGTAATAGAGACTTTAACAGATAATAAAAATCGATCTGCATCTTCGATAAGAACTATTTTAAATAAAAATGGAGGTAGACTTGGAGAATCAGGGTCGACTATTCATTTATTTAATAATATTGGAATTATAAGATTAAAGCATGATCAAATTTCTGAGGATAAAATTTTTGACATTGCAGTAAATGCTGGTGCCAAAGACTGCTTAAAGGACAATGATTTAATTGAAATAATCACTGAAAAAGAAAATTTTTATAATGTAAAGAGCATTATTGAAGAAAAAGTAAAAAATATTTATAGTTCAGGTATTGAGTGGGTGCCTAAAAATACTATCAATTTGTCAGTTGAACAAAGTAAAAAAGTTATAGAAATTTTAGAATTGCTGGAAGAAAATGAAGATGTTCAGAATACTTTTGCAAATTGCAAGCTTGACGAAAATTAAACTATGATAATAATAGGAATAGATCCAGGATTGAGTGGCGCAATTGCTATTCTTAAAAATGATAAAGTAATAAAATTAATTGAGATGCCTGTAATGGCTGAGGGTAAAAAAAATAAAAGGCAGCTTAATAATGCTCAATTAGCAAATATTTTAAGAGAAATTATCAAAAATCATGAGGAAATCAGTGTTGTAGTTGAACAAGTGAATGCTATGCCAGGTCAAGGTGTTACAAGCATGTTTAATTTTGGACAAACTTTCGGTTCTATAAAGGGTATATGTGCTACTTTATCTCTTCCTATTTTTTTTGTAAGACCTTCAAAATGGAAGAAGCATTTTGATTTGATCAAAACTTCGAAAGATGCAAGTCGCACAAAAGCTATCGAAATGTACCCGCAATTATCCAATGAACTGTCAAAAAAAAAAGATGTAAATAAGTCTGACGCTATACTAATTGCAAGATATTTCTCTGAAACAAGGTATAAATAACCATAAAATCGATTCTATGAAGATTTTTTAAACCGTTTAACGCCAAATTCATGACACAATCTAAAAGTAAAGAATTGTAATGGAAACTGATATAGTATCTCAAGCAATAGGCTTAGGTGGGAACACAGACTTTTCTTTGTGGAAACTTTTTTTACGAGCAGATTTTGTTGTAAAATCAGTTATTATCATTTTAATAGTAAGCTCAGTATGGTCATGGGCACTAATTTTTGATAAATACAAACTTTTCAAAAAAATCAACGCTTCAGCAGAAGAATTCGAGAATAAATTTTGGAAAGCAAAGTCTGCTGAAAGTTTTAATAATACTTTACCTGCAAAATCAATAGATCCAATTATTTTAATTTTTAGAGATGCTATGACAGAATTAATAAAAACAAAATCTAAATCTTCGTCAGTTCAATTGGCAAGAGTTGAGCGTGTTTTAGAAATTTCAACAGATAAACAAATAAAAAAAATAGAAAAAAATTTCACTTTTTTAGCAACTGTAGGATCTACTGCTCCCTTTATAGGTCTTTTTGGAACAGTATGGGGAATAATGAATTCTTTTCAATCAATAGCAATTTCTAGAAATACTAGTTTAGCAATTGTGGCTCCAGGTATAGCAGAAGCTTTGTTTGCGACTGCATTAGGTCTTTTAGCAGCTATTCCATCTGTTATAGCTTACAATAAATTTAATAGTGACTCCAAGAGATATACTTCTCGAATAGACAATTTTTGTAAACGTTTTATATCTATAATTTAAAATGTCTTTTAAAATAAATCGCTCAAAAAATGAACCAATGAGTGAAATCAACGTAACTCCATTTGTAGACGTAATGCTTGTGTTATTAATTATATTTATGGTAACAGCCCCATTGCTGACAGTAGGAGTTCAAGTTGATTTACCAGAGTCAGCCGCAGACTCTTTACCCGATGATCAAGAACCATTAACAATTTCAATAAATTCAAAAGGAGAAATATTCATACAAGAACATAAAGTGACTTTTCAAAAAGTAGTTCCTAAATTACTTGCCATTTCAAAAAATAGGACAGATACAAGAATTTACGTTAGAGGAGATAAAACTATAAATTATGGAAGGGTTCTTGAAGTAATGGGGACATTATCGGGAGCAGGCTTTTCTAAAGTTGCTTTAATATCAGAGCCTTACAAGAATTAAATGCAAAATGACAAGAAGTTTAATTTATTCTATTTTATTTCATCTTTTAATAATAAGTTTAACAATTTTAACTTTACCATTTATGACAAGACAGCCAATTGATTTACCGCCAATAGTTTCAGTTGAGTTAATACAAATCACCGATAAAACCAACATTCCTTTTGCGCCTAAAGCAAGAAAAATTATAGAGGAAGTTAAGAAAGAGGAAAAAAGAGTAGTCTCAGAACAAGCCCCGCCATCTGCCAAAGCAAAAGAAAAACCTGACAGAATACCTCTGCCTAACGACAAAAAAGAGAAAAAAGAGATTGTTAAAAAAAAACAAAATCCAGAGGAAGTAAAACCACAAATAAGACAATCATCAGAATTTGAAAAAAAAGAAATTATTGATACTAATCAAATTGCTGCTTTAATTGATAAAGCAAAAGAGGAACAAGCAGTTAAAGAAAAAAATACAAATAAATTGACACAAAGTAGTGTGAAAAATTCTTTTGCCACTGGTTTATCTCTTTCAGAAGAAGATGCTTTAAGAGCTCAGATCTTTGGTTGTTGGAGTGTTCCTTTAGGGCTGCCCTACGATGATAATTTACTTGTGAGAATTAAATTAGAATTAAAAAAAGACGGTACAATTATGAAGTCAGAAATTTTAGATCACGAGAGAATGAATAGGCCAGGACAAAAATTTTATAAAATTTTAGCTGAAAGTGCCTTAAGAGCTGTAAGGCTTTGTCAGCCTTTAAAAGTTCCACCTACTGGATACGAGAAATGGAAAAATATTCAATTAAATTTTGATCCAACTGAAATGTTAAAAGGATAATACTATGAGAAAAATTTTGTTAATTTTCGTACTTTATATATTAGGAGTTTCAAATGCTTTCAGTTTAATTGAGGTCGATATAACAAGAGGAAATTTAGATCCATTACCAATTGCAGTTTCCCCACTTCATGTTGATCTAAAATCAGAAGAAATAGATAATATTAAAGTAAAAATTTTAGGAGATGAAATTTCAAAGATTATTGAAAAAAATTTCAAATCAACTGGTCTTTTTAACCCTTTAAAAAAAGATGCTTTTGTTCAAAAACCTGACATAGCACACTTAAAACCAAGATTCGAAGATTGGAGACTTATTAAAGCACAAGCGCTCGTAACAGGAAAAATATTAGTAAATGACGGGAAACTTAAAGTAGAATTTAGATTATGGGATTTAACAGCCTCTAAAGAAATGTTAGCGCTTGCCTTCACTACCACACCAACAAATTGGAGAAGAGTTGCACACATAATTTCTGATAAAATTTATGAACGATTGACTGGTGAGACAGGTTATTTTGACACTAGAATAATTTATGTTGCTGAGGCAGGACCAAAAAATCAAAGAGTTAAAAAGCTTGCTATTATGGATCAAGATGGTGCAAACACAAAATATTTAACTTTGGGTAATGAACTAGTTTTAACTCCTAGATTCAATCCAACAAATCAATTAGTTACTTACTTATCTTACTTTAGAAATCTTCCTAGAGTTTATTTACTAGATATCGAAACTGGAGTTCAAGAAGTTGTAGGCAATTTTCCTGGTATGACTTTTGCTCCAAGATTTTCTCCTGATGGAAAAAAAATTATTATGAGCTTTGCTAAAGATGGTAATTCAGATATTTTTACTATGGATCTAGAAACTAGAATTGTTGAGAGAATAACCGAGCATTCATCAATTGATACTTCTCCCTCATACTCTCCAGATGGTAACTACATTTGCTTCAACTCCGATAGAAGTGGGTTACAACAAATCTATGTTATGAAAAGTGACGGATCTAATGTTAAAAGAATTACTTTTGGAGATGGAATCTATGGAACTCCAGTTTGGTCACCAAGAGGTGACCTAATTGCTTTCACAAAAGTAAGAAAAGGTAGGTTTTATATTGGTGTGATGAGATCTGATGGCACTGGTGAAAGATTATTAACGGAAAATTTTTATCAAGAGGCGCCCTCATGGTCGCCAAATGGAAGAGTATTAGTTTTTTATAGAGAAACTAAATCTGGTCCAAAAGGAAAAGGCTTTTCAGCTAAATTATGGTCAATAGATATAACAGGTTATAACGAGAGAAAAATGTCCACTGAAACTGATGCTTCAGACCCATCTTGGTCTTCATTGCTCTCAAAGTGAGGTAATATATGTGTATTTAAGGCTTGAATATTCTTATAATATTTGAAATATTGGCAACAAAAATAGGGGTAACTATGAAATTTAACTCGAATTTAAAAAATTTAATACTAGTAATGTTTGCGGTTTTTGCATTGAGTGCGTGCTCTACTGCAAAAAAAGGTGAAGTTTCAGGCGATGTTTATACTGGAACAGAAACTGTTGAATACTTAGCTAAAGGCGTTCCAGATAGAGTGTTTTTTGCAACAAACAAATCTTCACTAACAACTGCTTCAAGAGAGACTTTAAGAAAGCAGGCTACTTTTTTAAGGAAAAATAAAAATCTCAACATTACAATAGAAGGTCATGCTGACGAAAGAGGAACTAGGGAGTTTAACTTAGCTCTAGGAGAAAGAAGAGCTAATGCTGCAAAAGATTATCTAATGACTTATGGAATTTCAGGTAAAAGAATATCTGTAATAAGCTATGGTAAAGAAAGACCAGTAAACACTGCCTCAACACCTTTAGCTTGGTCGCAAAATAGAAGATCTGTAACAGTTAAAGTAAATTAAAATTCTAATTAAAAAGACCCTTTTTGTATTTCAAAAAGGGTCTTTTTTTTGCCATTTTGTATAATTATTAAGGAATCAATGATAACAAGAACAAAAATAACATTCTTGGTGCCGTTAGTTTTAATAACTTTAATTATAACCAATCTTAAAGCCGAAGAGAAAATAGAGGCAGTAATCGATCAAATACAAATAATTTCAAAAGATTTAAAAACTTTGGAAAAAGCGGTTTACTCAGGATCAGAAAATATTAAAACAAGAAACATTTCTTCAAATAATTTAAACGAAGATGTTTTAACAAAACATTTATTGAAATTAAATGATATTGAGGATCAATTTAGAGATTTAACTAATAAATTTGAGGAGATAAATTTTAAAATTGATAAATTATCAAAGCGTGTTACCAAAATTCAATCTGATAATCAGCTAAGGTTTTCTGACTTGGAGTCAGGTGATTTTAACGACAAACAAAAAAAAATTTCTAAAAAAAAAGCAATGCTTCCTGGAACTAGTAAGCCGCAAGACTTCGGAGCTAACCCCGGATATAACTCCACCAATCTACCTTCAACACAAAATACAAATTCTATAGAAAGTGCTGCTGCCGTGATTACATCTGAGCCTGAAAAAAAAGAGTCTCTTCTTCCAGAAAAACCTGCCAAGGAGCAATATGAGTTTGCAGTAAGCTTTATGAAAGTTGGTGATTATGAAACCGCAGAATTTGCCCTAAAAGAATTTATAGAAAAAAATAAAGATCATGATTTAGCTGGTAATGCACAATATTGGTACGGTGAAACTTTTAGAATAAGACAATTATATTCTGATGCTGCGACGGCCTATTTAGACGGTTATCAAAATTATCCTAAAAGTCAGAAAGCTCCCGAAAATTTATTAAAACTAGGAATAACAATGGTACAGTTGGGTGAAAAAGATCAAGGTTGCAATATGATTAAAGGAATTAAAAAACAATATCCAAAAGCAAATAAAGCTGTGTTACAAAAAGCTCAGTATGAGCAAAAAAAGTTTAAGTGTGCAAATTAGCAATACTCAATTTTCAAACAGTCAAACACTTAATAAGATTTATATAAATTTCAAAAACAATTTAAAAATTTTAAAAAAGAAAGATTGCCTTGTTGCTGTTTCTGGGGGGCCAGATAGTCTAGCCTTAACCGCGCTTGCTAAGCTTTATTCAATTGAAAATAATAGTAAGTTTTATTATTTACATATAAATCACAATATAAGAGCTAAATCCAAAAAAGAGTCAAAACAATTAAAAATTTTCCTAAAAAAATTCAAAATTAATTTAGTAATTTTAAATAATAAAAAAAAAATTACTAAAAATATTCAAAGTGAGGCTAGAGAAGTAAGATATAATCTACTTAAAAAATTTTGTAAAAGAAAACAAATTAAATTTATTTTAACTGCCCACCATAGCGATGACCAAATTGAAACCTTTCTGATAAGGCTCTCTAGAGGAAGCGGTGTTCAAGGCCTTTCCTCGATGAGCAATGTTGTAAAATTAGATAAAGATATCAGATTAATTAGGCCACTTTTAGAAAACAAAAAAAATGAGTTAATTAGTATTTCTAAACTTGTTTTTAAAAAATATTTTAAAGACCCGTCGAATATTGACAAAAAATTTCTAAGGACGCAAATGAGAAAAGTAATTGAAATATTAGAAAAGAGGGGTATTAAAAGAGATCAGATAATCAAATCAATTAATAATTTGGCTAAGTCGAGGGAGACAATTAACTCTTACTTAGAAAGGGTATATGAAAATACGGTGATAAAAAAAAGATCATATTTTTTAATAAATTATAGAGATTTAAAAAAAGAGAGTAATGAGATTAAAATTAGATTATTAAGCATGACTTTAAAAGGTATTAATAAAAAGTATTATCCTCCAAGAGAAAAAAAATTAACACATGTTATCAACAATTTTGATAGGTTTAAAAATAAACAGCTTACACTTGCAGGATGTTTAATCAAAAAGTCAGGAAATTTAGTAGAAATCAAAAAAGAGCCTAAAAAGTAAAAATTTACCAAATTGCTCCATTTTGCCATATTTACAAAGTAGTTTATTTGAAGTTAAATACTTGTTAATTTAAAAAAAATACTTATTTATTTATTATGAATTTTAAAAACTTGATAATGTGGGCTCTGATAATTTTGTTGTCAGTTGGTCTTTTTAACATGTTTCAAAACCCCGAAAAGATGAATGCAAATAAAAGTAAAATTGCATTTTCACAGTTTCTTGCTGAGGTTGACTCTGGGAGAGTGGTTCAAGTAGAAATTAAAGGAAATAATATTAATGGAGTTCTTTCTAACGGAAATAACTTTTCTACCTATTCTCCTAATTATCCAAACTTAGTTGAAAAATTATCTGAAAAAGGTGTAAGCATTATCGCCGCGCCTTTAGAAGATAAAATGCCTTCACTATTAGGAATTCTCCTTTCATGGTTTCCAATGCTTCTTCTAATCGGTGTCTGGATATTTTTTATGCGTCAGATGCAAGGAGGCAAAGGTGGAGCAATGGGATTTGGAAGATCTAAAGCCAAGTTACTTACAGAGGCTCAAGGAAAGGTAACATTTAATGATGTTGCAGGAGTTGAAGAGGCAAAAGAAGAAGTCGAGGAGATTGTAGAATTTTTAAAAGATCCAAAAAAATTTAGTAGACTTGGAG
>MDSW01039730.1_pt1 | contig 15601 bp, 23 predicted proteins | sample 811171 | NCBI WGS metagenome assembly MDSW01 (sample SAMN05326641, study PRJNA326480) | marine metagenome | isolation source: seawater | place: Atlantic Ocean: North West | collected 2012
ATATGATGAGGAACTTGAAAGAATATCTAATAACATTAGTACTCTTTCCAATGCTAAATCACAATCAATCCAAGTACGGGACACATCGGTTGTGGGCGGTGTTAGAACCACAATCTCCACTGCAGAACTTCGTTTGGCTCAAAATCGTATATCCGTTGAGGAAGAAAATAGAAAAGGTGTTCAAGCGAAAAGAGAAGTAGCAGCAGATTCACTACAATCTATACAATTAAAGATTTTAGATTTAGATACAGATTTGGAAGCTGGTTCTGAATTAGGTCCACTACAATATCTAAGTGGATTGACTGGATATGGTATGGATAGAATTATTAATTGGTTAATCTTAATTATTATCTTTGTATTTGACCCGCTAGCAGTAGCGCTTGTAGTTGCTTTTAACAATGCTTTACAAGTTGATAGGGGTATTGTAGATAAACAGAAAGTAATTCGTAAGAGAGAGTTATATGATGAAGTACCCGAAGAAGGAGCAACTTTAGAGGAACAAGCTAAATATACAGACTGGGAAGATGAAGAAATGATGGCAGACCCTTCACTACCAGATGAGGCAAGAGGATTTAAACCACCTGAAAAACCCATTACACTTACTAAGGCAGATATCAGATTATATACACATCCTAATTTTGATTGGAACGATAAAAAGAGTTGGCAGAACGACCCCAAAGCAGTTCAATATTGGATAAAGAATATAAAAGATAAAAGATATCCAGATAACTTTACTGAAAAAACTTACTAAAAAATTTGGATATTTAAAATATTTTTCGTATATTTGATATACAAATATTAGATTTATGAATTTAGGATACGCATGTATTAATATGACCTTATCAGGTCAGAAACCAAAAGTTACAACCAATCGTAGTATGATTAAAAAAACCTTTACTGAAAAGGGTGTTGATTATGCTGGTGAGTTAGGTATGTTAAACGCTGCCGATTTAGGTAGAATCCTTAGATGGAATGTAGAAAACGGAATCAAAGTATTCCGATTATCATCGGAGTTTTTTCCGTGGGCATCAGAATATAAGTTCGAAGATTTACCACAATATCTTAGAATCAAAACTTTATTAGCTGGTGCTGGTCACTACGCTAAATCAAATGGTATGAGGTTGACTTGTCATCCTGGTCCATTCAATGTATTGGTATCACCACACAAACACGTAGTTGATAATACAATTACTGATTTGAGAATACATGGTGAAATATTCGATATGTTAGGTTTAGAACGTTCACCATATAACAAAATCAATATCCATTGTAATGGTGTATATGGGGATAAACAATCAGCTATGGATAGATTCTGTAAGAACTTTGAATTACTACCTGAATCAGTTCAGACTCGTTTGACTGTTGAGAATGATGATAAAGCATCTATGTACTCAGTAAAAGATTTGATGTACATACATGAACGTATTGGTATTCCTATTGTGTTTGATTATCATCACCACAAATTTTGTACAGGTGATTTATCAGAGCAAGAAGCATTGGAGTTAGCAATCTCTACTTGGCCTGAGGGTATCAAACCAATTGTTCACTATTCAGAATCAAAAGCATTACACGAAGGTAATGAATCTCTAAAACCCCAAGCTCATTCTGATTACATCAATGACTTACCTGATTTGTATGGTAACGATGTAGATGTTATGGTAGAAGCTAAGGCAAAAGAATTATCGATACTTCCATTTATTAATTCTAATAGATGTGAGTATAGTGGATTATTAAATACATCAAGCTATGAGTAAAAAAAGACAATATAGAAGTAATCAAGGTAGAAGTCCTAAACAAACAGAAAGTAATTACAAAATAATGGAATGGTCTTTACTTGGATTATTCATTACATTAGTTGCCACGATTATTTATGGACTTGTAACAAATGGCTAGATATCAAAAATTTTGGTATAATGATGATTGTATTTTAGATACTAAGTACAACGTTGTATTGTATGAAAATGATACAGAGTGGGAACGATATGAAAATTGGAAATCTAAATATCCTAATTTAGAAAATCAAATTCAAAAAGAAAAAGAAGCTCTACTAAAATGGAATAAAGGACAACCCACAATAGTTAATGGAGTTGCAAGATATTATCATGAAAATGGAAAGATATATAAATGTGAGTCCGATGATGTTAAATTAGAATACAATAATGATGGAGTGTTAATTAAAAGAATAGATGAAAAATCTGAAATACACTATTCAGCTGAACTCCCATATAAAATATATCATTCATATAAAAAGAACAATTTAATAATTGAAGAATATTTTGAAAGAGAAAATATTTACAAATCAACTTTACAAAAAAATAATATAAAGATTTTAAGAAAAAAACATCTTGGTAAAACTTTAGAAAAGAAAATTTATGTTGATAATTATTTAGTTAAACATACAAAGTATTATACAAATACTAATAGTATAGCTACTCAAATTTATAAAAATTATTATACAGAATATTTTACAAATAAAAAGTTAAGAGCCGAAGGTCATTTAATTAACGATAAGCCAGATGGGTATTGGAAATTTTATCATATTAATGGTGAATTGGAATCTGAACATTGGTTTGATAATGGTAGGTTTGAATCTAAAAGTAGGTCATCTATTTATTTCGAAAATACAGAACTAAATCTTAACATAAAGCATGATTAGTATTATTATTCCATTTGCAGTAAAATACAACAATGATGTAAACTTACATAATTGGCCAAATCAAGATGTAGGTTATTATATTTACAATACAATACAATGTATAAAAAATATTAATAATACTTTAGATTCAAATAAAGAAATTATATTAGTTGATAATACTAATAATTTTCCAAATATTAAAATGCCAAATCTTAGAATTATAAAAGGGTGGCAATATCTTTCTGAAAATGAACTAAAATCCCAAAACAATTTTGATAAATATAAAATAGATAATTTTAAAAATCTATCTATGTGGGTATCGATGGCTTATAATTTAGGTATAGAAAATGCTAAAGGAGATTACATAATATTACAACATAATGATATACATTATCATAATAATTTAATTCCTACACTTATATCCACATTAGAAAACGATTTACTAGAGTATATTTCAGTTGATTATAAAAAATTAAGTATATCTGGTTATTTAGGTAATAAAGAAGTAATCGATGGTATATTGGATAATGTTGAGGTTGGATATTCCGATGGCGGTTATATAAAAACAAAAGAGCTTGGATTTGCTGATTGTTATTTCTTTTTATGTAGAAAAGAATTTTTCGATGATTATTTTGTAGATTGGAAATATGGGGATTCAAACCATTCAGCTACTTTGAAATGTTTAAATCAAAATAAAAAGTTTTTACATTTAGGTCCATACTACGATAACCCAAACTTTGAAACAGATAACACGACAAGAACGTACTATTACAATGATAAAAAATTTGTAACACACTTAAAGGGTGGGTTTTCTGAAAACAAACTATCTTATAAAAAACAAAAAAGTAATTTAACATTCACAGAAGATGTTGAAGATTATATAACTTTAATAAATGATTGAAGCACATATCATAACGTTACCTAAATCAAAGTACAGTATGGATTTAGCTGAGAGGTGTATTAGTAATCTAAAAGATAAACTAAACATTGATGGTAAACTATTTAGTGGTACTGATAGATATTCTGTATGGCAAAAGTATATTGATTCAGATTTAAATCTCAAAATACATAAATTTGGTATAGGGATGTTGGATTCGGAAATAGCAACTTTTTTCTCTCATTTAAATTTATGGCAAAAATGTTTGGATAATTCAAAAAAATTTCTTATATTAGAGAATGATTCTTTTTTTACAAAAAATGTAGATATAGAAACATTGTTAAATTTTGATGGTGATTTATTAAATTTAGGATTTCCGAGTTGGATGGATGATGAAGATAACTTACCAGTTGATGAATATAGAAAACGTATAGGATTGGAATGGTTAGATAAACCAAATGGTATTTTAAAAAGAGATTATGAGAGTTGTTTATATGGAGCTCATTCATATCTTTTAAATCCATCTGGTGCAAAAAAGTTGATTGATAATTTACAAAATGGAATTGAACCTGCTGATATGTATTTAAACACCAACAATATAGAAATATATGATTTACTACCACATCCTGCTGAGGCAAGAAATGGAAAGAGTTTTATACAAAGGCATACCGAAAAAATAGTATGGGATTATTAGATAATTTATTTATATATACATTTGCTAAAGTAAAAGATGGATTAACAAAATATTCTGTTAATAACTTTTCTACAGAATCAAGCATAAAAGAATTAGTAAATGTGATAAATAAAGAAAATTATAAAAAAGTTGTTTTAGTTTGTAGAAGTGAAAATGAACCACATGCTGAACAATTTCCAAAAAAAGAATATTTGGAATACATAAAAGAAAACTCAAATAAAGAAGTAAAGATATTTTATCAAGACCCATTTCCAGCATCAGTACCAAACTTTTCAAATGAGTATATGGTAATTAGATTCGGATGGGATTCGGGTTCTGAGTTTGATAAATCAGTTAGTAATTCACACAAAACTGACTTAGGTGAGGGAACTAATATAATACTTTATAATAAAAATAAACAGATAAATCTAAATAGAAAATCAATTTTATGAATACAGTAGATAAACAATATCAAGGGTTTCTTAGAAAACTCATAATGTATGGAACTGAAAAAGATGATAGAACTGGTACAGGTACATTATCTTATTTTGGTGATACATTTAGACATAATATGGCAGATGGATTCCCACTTCTTACAACAAAGAAGATGGCAGTAAAATCTATGATTACAGAACTTAAATGGTTTCTAAGAGGTGATTCCCACATTGGTTACTTATTAGAAAATGGATGTAACATTTGGAATGGCGATGCGTATAAGAAATATTGTAGAGTAGTTGATTGGGATTTAGATGAACCATTATCAAAAGAAGAGTTTATAGATAAAGTAAAAAACGATAAAGCATATTGGCATTACGGATTGTTAGGTCCAATATACGGAACACAATGGAGAAAGTGGGGTAATAAAACATATATAGACCAAATCAAAGAACTTATACAAAATCTAAAAGACAATCCAAATAGTAGGAGACATATAGTATCAGCTTGGAATGTTGAGGATTTAGATAAGATGACTTTACCACCTTGCCATTATTCATTCCAATGTTATGTAGCAAATGGTAAACTTTCACTTATGTGGAATCAAAGAAGTGTGGATGTATTCTTAGGATTACCATTTAACATAGCATCTTATGGATTACTCTTATTACTATTGTGTGAAGAGACAGGATATGAGCCAGGTGAATTGATTGGTTCATTGGGTGATGTACATTTATATAAAAATCATTTGGAGCAAGCACATGAACAAATAAGAAGAGAACCCAAAAAATTACCAAAAATTAAATTATCTAATATTCATATATTAGAGGGTGAGTTTGATTATGAGATTTTAGATTATGAATCACATCCCACAATTAAAGCACCATTAAGTAATTAGTTATGAATTATCACGAAGATGACAGAGCACAAAGATTATTAGATGTATTTCCTTTAGATAAAGGACAAGTAAATATATCTTATATAAATTCAACTGAGCATATAGTTGCGTGGCACAAACACGAAAAACAAACTGACTATTGGATTTGTTTGAAGGGTAGTTTAAAAGTTGGATGGGCAACCGAAGAAGATGGTTGTGAATTCAAATACCTTTCAGATAAAAATCCACAAGTCTTAAAGATACCACCTGGTGTGTATCATGGTTATAAGGCATTAGAGCCGGGAACAATTTTAGCATATTATGTAACACAAAAATACGACCCATCAGATGAACATAGAAAAGAAGTAGGTGCATTTGATGAGGAGTGGAAAACTGAAAATAAATGAGTAAAAAATATAAAGTAATATTAATTAGCGGTGGGTTTGACCCCGTACACAAAGGTCATATTGAATGTATCCAAAACGCAAAAGAACTTGCGGATGAAGTTTGGATAGGACTTAACAACGATAGTTGGTTAAGAAGAAAGAAAGGTAAATCATTTATGAAAGAGCAAGAAAGAGCTTTCGTAATGGATAATATAAAAGGAGTGGATTGGGTTTATATTATGAATCCAAAAATACACAATGATGATACGGCATGTGATTTCATCGATGCATCAAGACACAAATGGATGAGAGAAAGAGGTGAATGGGAGAAAGGAATTATGGCTTTTGGTAACGGAGGTGATAGAGTTGCTGGTGGAGTTCCATCGACTGAAGAAGATGTATGTAATACTCTTGGTGTAGATTTGGTTTGGGGATTGGGAGATAAAGTACAATCCTCATCTTGGTTATTAGAAAAGTATAATAACATAGCAATATAATGAATTACAATAAACAATGGAAAGATTGGTTTGATGGAGGACATACCATATGGAGTGAGTATGGTTATAACTATCATTCATATAAAATAGTATCAGAACTATTACCAACATTAGATATACCAAAAGATGGAGATATAATTCAGTTTGGTTGTGGTGTTGGTGTTTCCATTGAAAAGTTATGTGAACTATATGGATATGATAGAGTTTATGGGTATGATATATTCAATCCACTAAATCATCCAAGAATCTTTTCTTTTGATGTACATAAAGAAGAACCACCAAAAACAAGTATAGCTTATTGTGATATAGATGTTGGTTCTGTTGCAAGAGATAAAGATATAAGATTTGATTTATTTAGTTATGCTTGGGATTACTTAACTACAGGTGGGTATATTTTAATAAACAATTCAGTAGTAGATGAGTTTAAGAAAAAACACCCACTATCTATACAAAATTCAGAAATAAAAAAATTAAATGAGTTCGACAACTCAGAGTTATGGAAAAATCCACATCAAAATAGATTAAACACAAAAACCTTAGTAAAGAAATTATGAATGTAAATATTAAACCTTTAGTAGAAGAAACACCAAACGATGCAGAGTTAGGTGCAAAAGTAAGAAAGATATATTGGGATAGAATAGATAAGATTGACCAACTTAATAAATGGAATGGTACAATCTATGAATCACCTGATGGTGGTGAAACTATTTATGAAAGACCATTTGGTTCTGATATATCAGAAAGAAAATTAGTAAAAGATAAATCACAATTAAACTTATTCGAATGACAAAAATAGTAACAGATAAAATTAAATTATCAAAGGTAGTTACGGATTTACCTAAAAACAAAACCGAAGAAGATGTTATATCAGCAGCATTATTTACTGCCTTAGAGAAAGAAAAAGGATTTGGTTTATCCGCAAACCAAATTGGTGTAGATAAAAGAATGTGTGTTATTAACATAAAAGAACCAATGGTATTGGTTAATCCAAAAATTGTTAAAAGAAGTGAAGAGGCAGTTCAATATATTGAAAGTTGTTTATCTCTTCCCAAAACAATGAGAAAACCAAAGAATACAGTTAGAAGTATTTCTATTACTGTTGAAACTGATAACTTAGGTACTGTAGAGTTTGGACCTGATGAAAAAGATAAGATTGGTACAGAAGGTCATAATTACTTTGCTGATGAAGGATTATTAGAATGTGTTGTTGCTCAGCATGAGATAGACCATTTAGATGGGATATTGATTACTGATTCTGTAAGAGCATATAACATCCAAAGAGTATCGGAAAAGAAATATGGTAGAAATGATAAAGTTATGATTAAATCTCCTGATGGTGAAACTGATTTTGTAAAGTACAAAAAAGCACTACCATTATTGGAGAAAGGATATCAAATTGTATAAAACGAAACGAAACGATGGCAAAATTAATATTTAAGTATAGTAACGGATGGAAGCAGAATGTTAGGGAAGCAAACGAAATAAAGTTTGATGTACCTGATGATATGAATATCAATGAATATAAAGCCGTAATGATAAGAATGGCACATTCGTTAGGTTACTCACCAAAATCCATACAAAAGGCATTTGGTGATTTAGAAGATAGTGGAGAAGATATAAAAACTCTACTAAAGGATATAAAGAATGTTTAAAGAAATTAAAGATAACTTACTACAAGTTAACCTACTTAATCAATCTATAATTGAGTTATTGATTGAGAAAGAAATCCTCACTAAAGACGAAGTTGAGGAAAGGTTATTCCAAAACCAAAAGTTGTTTATAGAAACAGCTAAAGAATTCGCAAAACTCATCAACGAAGCAGATAAATTAAAAAGAAGGGTTCAAACTACTGATGAGGAATTATTGGACATGTATTTTGGTCCAATAGGACAAGCATAAAAAAAATATGATTTTATTTGGATATATGAAAAATTTTTCGTATATTAGTTATGTTTAATCAAAAGGAGAAATACCGTATGAGAAGAACAGTAATAATTGCGTTAGTACTTTCAATACTATCGTTTGGAATGATAGATTCCGCAACAACAAATACCACAGATGACCAAATATGGTTACAGATGGTAGAAGATGAAAAACTCAGAAAAGAAGCTGAGGAACTCAAAATCAAACAACATCACGAAGATGAACTTAATCGATTCTTAAATGATGTAGGATTTAGAGAAAGTGGTAATAGATATGATATTACAAACACTTGGGGATATATGGGTAAATACCAATTTGGTAAATCAACATTAAAAGGTTTAGGATTTAATGTTACTCGTAAAGAATTCCTTAACAACCCACAACTACAAGAAGAAGCAATGATGGCTTTACTATTACACAACAAAGAAAAACTACAAACTTACATTGATACATTTGATGGACAAACAATCAATGGTATGTACATTTCGGAAAGTGGTATATTAGCAGCTGCACATCTTGGAGGACAGGGTTCAGTAAAAAGATACTTTAAAAATGGTAAAGTTTTTAAAGATGCTTATGGTACAAAAATCACATCGTATATGAAACAATTTAGTGGATACGATATTAAATTAAATTAAATGGTTATAGAAATAATTTTAGGAGTATCGGTAGTTTTTAATATAGGACTACTTATAGGGGTTAGAAACCTACTTAAACAAAACGAACAATTAGAAGATGATTTAGTTGGTACAATCAATGGTGTTGTACAAACTATTACTGAAGCTAATGAAAGAATGCAAGCAGCAGATATCAGAGGTTCTTTTGAATCCGATGATGAAGTGGGTACTGTATTTACAGAACTCAAAGGTATAGTAAAAGAGTTAAACGAACAATTTAAATAAAATATGCCCAAAAAAAGAAGAAAAAAATCGAAGATGTATTTCGGTTCACCTGCTCAAGAAGCAATTATCGAATACAACAAATGTAAAGACCCAAAAGAAAGGTCTAAGATTTATCAAGAAAGAATTAAATATCCTTTTGAAAAATTAGCAGAAAATGTTTTAAATACATTTAAGTTTACTTACTTCGATGTACCAAAAAAAGATGTTCAAACTGAAGTAGTTTCTACAATGGTAGAAAAAATGCATATGTACAAAGAAGGTAAGGGTAGGGCGTTTTCTTATTTTACTATTATTGCTAAGAATCATTTAATTCTAAAGAATAATGGTAACTATAAGAGATGGCAAAAAAACGCATTGATATCCGAAATGCCTCAAACTTGGAATCCTGAAAATGATTTTGTAGAATCACAACAAAACGAAGAATACTCAGAGTTTAGACAAATAATGTTAGATTATTGGGATAAAAACCTTACTGTTGTTTTTTCAAAGAAAAGAGATATCCAAATAGCAGATGCAGTATTGGAATTATTTAGAAGAGCAGATTATATAGAAAACTTTAATAAAAAACATCTATACCTTCTTATCAGAGAAATGACAGATTGTAAAACTCATTATATTACCAAAGTTGTAAATGTAATGAAACAGCATCAAAAGAAAATGTTGAATTCATTTTTAGAAGGAGAAGTAATTGAAGATAGCCCAAATCAGTTTTGGAATGAGGAAGAATATTTATGATGATTATATTATTGGAATCTCTTTTGGATTTCATGATTCAGCAGTTGCACTAATACAAAATGGAAAAGTTTTAAATGCGGTAGAAGAAGAAAGATTTACTGGTATAAAACACGATAATAGTTTTCCAATAAATTCTATCAATTGGATTTTAAAAGAAAATAAAATAAACGGACAGCAAATATCTGCCGTATGTTATTATGAGAATCCAAAACTGAAATATGATAGAGATAAAAAATCCTATTGGAAATATTTTTGGAAGAATCCATTTAAATTTCCAAAGAAAACAGACCCACTTAAGCCATTAGAAGATATATTTCCTAACGCTAAAATATTAGTAGGAAATCATCACTTATCTCATTTAGCATATTCCTACTTTACATCAGATTTTAAAGAATCAGCTATACTATCGGTAGATGGTGTTGGTGAGTGGGATACTACTGTGATGGCTTATGGTAAAGAAAATATTATTAGTAGAAAATCAGAAGTTGTGTATCCACATTCATTAGGATTACTTTACTCTACAATAACAGCATTCTTAGGATTTAAACCAAACGAAGGTGAGTATAAGGTAATGGGATTGGCACCATATGGACATCCTGCTTTTTATGAAAAGAAATTTAGAGAATTAATAAAAGAAACAGAGGATGGTTTTGAATTAAATATGGATTATTTTTCTTATCATTATTCTGATAAGATTATGTTTAATAAAAAGTTATCTAAATTATTTGGGATACCAAATAGATTACCAGATGAAAGGATTTCGGATAAACATAAAAATATAGCAGCTGCATTACAATACACATATGAGTATCATTTCTTTAAATTACTAAATAAGTTATATACAAAAACCAAAACACCAAACTTATGTTTGAGTGGTGGATGTGCATACAATGGAACTGCCAATGGTAAGATTCAAAACAGAACACCATTTAAAAACATATGGATTCCACCAGCACCATCCGATGCTGGTTCTGCTATTGGGGCAGCTCTAAACTATTGGAATCACATTACAAATGATAGAAAAGAAAATAAAACACCATTCTTAGGTCCATCTGAAAAACTATTAGATATTGTAAGCGTTGTAAAAGATAATGAAGATAAGATATTCTACGAAGCATTATCCGATGAAGAGTTGTTTCCAAAAGTAGCTAAACTTATATCAGAAGGAAACATCATTGGTTGGGTTAGAGGTCAATTAGAGTTTGGTGCAAGAGCATTGGGTAATCGTTCTATCTTAGCAGACCCAAGAGACCCACAAATGAAGAAGAGAGTTAATATGGTTGTAAAGAAGAGAGAAGGGTTTAGACCCTTTGCTCCTATGGTTTGTTATGAAGATATGAAAAGATTCTTTACTCCAAATGTAGAAATACCTTATATGAATCAAATCGTAAAGGTAAAAGAAAATCATCAAACTAAATTACCAGCTATTACACACACCGATGGTTCGGCAAGAGTACAAACACTTAGAGAAGATTTTAATCCTAAGATGTACAAACTTCTAAAAGAATATCAGAAGATTACAAAGTATCCAATACTACTTAACACATCATTTAATCTTAAAGACCAAACTATGGTTAGAGATACTCAAGAAGCAATTGACACGTTTATGAATTGTGATATGGATTTCTTAGTTGTTGATAATATTTTTATATCCAAAAAAATCATTTAGTTAACAATTACATAACGTTTTCTTAACATTGGTATATTTATAATAAAGGAGGAATTATTATGAAATACTTAATGACATCCATCCTCCTACTCTTTTTCATTCCGCTCTTTGGACAAGAATCCAAAGTTATAGAGAAGGTGGATGATAATCTTTATGAATACCGAGCTTACAACGAAGATGGTTCGGTTCATCAAAAAGGAATGTACATTGAATCTCAAGATGGAAAACTATTAGTCCATTCTTATTGGAGAGACGATGTAGGAACTAAAGCTTTATATAATAGAGGTAAGTTAGTTTGGATTAAACCAAAAAATCAACCTCGTTATACTTATGAACAGATAGAGTATGAACAAATGAAAGCTGAAATCAAACGATTGAAGGAAATTGTGGCTCTAAATGACTAATCGTAATTCAAAGTGATTAGTAAATAAACCCAACCCCGTAAGGTTGGGTTTTTTGTTTGACACTCGATATGGTTCGCACATTGGGTGTGAAAATCAAAAACGAACTTTTTACTTAATATATACTATAGTTATTCTTTGGACAGTCCGTTGTTTTGTAATATGAGAAAGTTATTTTTCCAAATTAAAACAAAGGAGTAATATATGGAATTTCTTAAAAAGATTGGCTCTTGGGCTAATCATCTAACAGAAATCGGTATAAGTGTTATCGCTTTAGGAGTAGTATTAGAAGTATTATTCAAAGGTGCTAATATTCCTTTCTGGCCTGAGGTATCTGTAGTGGACAACATTATGGGTATATTAGGTGGATTGAGTAACGAAGGTCTACTTGGTTTAGTAGGTGCATTCGTTTTATACCACATTCTTAAAAAGAAAGCTTAAGAATTAAAACCATAACCGGTTAAGATACTAAAACCTCTCAGAAATGGGAGGTTTTTTTATTTCCAATATTTATAGTAAGATAATGTATAAAAATTATGAGTACAGATTTTCAATTATTTCCTGGTAAAGATTTAAGTGGATTGTTTAAAGATATCTACGATAACCAGCAAAATAAGAAACAAAGAATATCAGAACTAATTGCTGAGATGAAAAAGGTAATTAGACATTCTGGGGATATGGCAGTAATAGGTCCAATCATAAAAGATTTAGTAGATACATCTGTTAGAAACGATGAATCACTAATTAAGATGGCAGCTATTGCACAAAGAATGATAGCTTCTAAGGATAAAACAATCGGTGAAGATGGATTCCTTACAGATAAAGAAAAAGAACAATTACTACAACAATTAGAAGATGTGGTTGGTGAAGTTGCAGATGAACAAGAAGCTAAGGTTGATGAATTGACTAGTGAAGTTGAGGAATTAAAACAAAAGGTAAATAAATAATGGAAAGAAATAGAAGTTCATTTTTTTCAAGAAGAATAATGGATGCTATTACCGATAACGAAACAGAATCGTTTAAAGGTGTAGTAGTTAACGTTATCTTAGATGATGATAACGAATTGGTAAAGGATGGTAAAATTCCAAACGGTAGAGTTGGTTGGATACAATTTTTACCGATGAATAAAAAGTTTTTCTCTGGTACTAAAGGTGATTTATTTGCATCACCGATGGATAAAAATTTTAATACCTTACCAATCAAAAATGAAAAGGTAGATATAATAGAAACGGCAAGTGGTTACTTTTATAGAAGAGGTGGTGAGAACTTAAGTCCAAACGTAGATACAGCTGATGATGTATTAGAAAGGTTATTTAAACCACCAAAATCAAAATCAGGAAATACATCTCAAAATTATCAATCAACATCCAATACTGGTATAGCTAATAAAGATACATCTGATGATGAGAAAACTGGATATGGTGATGTTTTCGAAGAGCAAGGTAATTTTATTCATCCATTACGATATTATGAAGGTGATTCATTAATTCAAAGTAGATTCGGTCAATCTATGAGATTTAGTGGATACAATAATACCGAAGATTCACTATCACCAACTATTATACTAAGAAACAGAGAAAATGATATATCTCAAAATGAAATAGAAACTGGATTAATAACAGAAGAAGATGTAAACAGAGATGGTTCTGTTATTGTATTATCATCGGGTGATTATAAATTAGATTTCCAACCAGGCGTTGTTGATGATGGTGGTTCATCAAATTTTGAACAAAAACCAAATTCGTTTACTGATTATCCATCAGAACTAATTGGTGACCAAATATTAATTAATAGTGGTAGAGTTATAATATCGGCTAAAGAATCCGAAATGATTTTTTATTCTAAAGGTAATTATGGATTTACATCAGATGGTAGCTTATCAATAGATAATAAAGGTGGGATGATAGTTAATACAGATGATGATGTATTATTTGTAACAAATGGTAGTAACTATACAATAGAAAGTGAGCAGGGTGAAATTCACTTAGGTAATGGTGGCTCTGAAGAACCATTAGTATTGGGTGATACGTTAGTTGACTTACTAAATCAATTATGTTCGGAACTACAAGTAATGAATCACCCAACCCCAGCAGGTCCATCTGGTCCACCTGTAAACGCCGCTAAATTTGCAGCTATAGCAAGTAAACTAAATACGATACTAAGTAAGAAAAACTTCGTAGATTAAAATGAGTTGGGGTATATTCAAGTCAAATATGAAAAGGTATATGGCTAATCCTATTGGAGTAGCTACATTAGATGCCTTTGCTAAAAAACTTACATTTGAATATGATATGTGTATGCGTAGGGGTATTCAAGGTATCAACTTATGTACAATCCAAAAAGGAAATGTATCTTTAATGGAACAACTGGTAAAGGTTGCTCTACTACAATGTTTTGCAATACAACAACCAGCATTTCCACCACCAACATCTCCAATAATAAAAAATTTAGGTCCAGCGGTAAAAGCTTATTGGGCTGGTGCAACAATGAATCCGTTTCCAATACCACCAATACCAGCTCCTGGTTCAATACAAAATATTGTGGTAACTCAAAATATTTGTATAAGTCCTGGCACTTGGCCTGTACCAATCCCCCTACCAGCGGTATTATCATCAAATTTTTTTATTGATATATTTGTACTATCAGCACAAATACATTTATTAACATTAAAGGGAATGATTTATACAACATCTTTATACCCATCGGCACCTTCACCAATACCTGGTCCTGGTATAATTAATTGGAGTGCTTATATCATACCGGGTGGTAGATTACCATCTGATGATAGTGATGATGATGGTGGAAATACTGATGCAAATTCGGATTGGCAATTTGTAGGTACAGAAGAGCCTCCAATGAAAAATATAAAGAAATTTAGAGCAAATGAAATTTATAATAGTGGTGATGTGATTGAATCAGGTGGTAAGTATTATATAGCACAAAACCCAGAAAAGAATGGACAAAGGTGTTGGAACATCCCATTCTAAGACTAAAATATTATTAGTGTATATTTATATTAAAACAGAAAACAATTATGGATTCGAAAAAATTAGTAAAAGTAATCAAAGCGTTAGTAGAAGCTGAGGTATCTAAAAGACAAGAAGTTTTTCTAAAGAAAACTTTTCCTAAGATTTTAGATGAAGCAGTAAAAGCAAGAATGAAAACTATTACTTCTAATAAAACAGAAGAAGTAGACCCGTTTTCATTAGCTAATGCAGTATTAGAAGAAGATAGAAAAGAATCTCAACCAGTTGTTGAGAATCAAACATATACTAAGAACCCTATGTTAAACCAAGTACTAAACGAAACTCTTCAGAGTGGTGTTACTGATACAATGGATAAAACAGTTACATTTGGAACACACAATGTTATGGCTGCTGGTGGAGGAACACCTGTAGGACAAAGTGGTATCCAATCTTTTAGAGAAGAAATGGCTCAAAAGATGGGATTACAACCAATGGGACAACAATCAGCACCACAACCACAAGGTTTAGGAGTACAGACTGGTGTGCCTGGTTTAGATAAGATTCTTAACAGAGATAATTCAGAGCTTGTAAAAGCGATGACTAGAAAAAGAGGAGTAGGAGCATA
>MDSW01061740.1_pt1 | contig 15601 bp, 17 predicted proteins | sample 811171 | NCBI WGS metagenome assembly MDSW01 (sample SAMN05326641, study PRJNA326480) | marine metagenome | isolation source: seawater | place: Atlantic Ocean: North West | collected 2012
ACAACGTTGGCCAAAGCAAGGGCGACTCAAGGCCGCGATGCGAACAATCCGCGATCTTTTCAGATCAACCACCCCTGAGTCAAAAAATCAGCTGCCGCGTACAACACTCAGTTCAGCTTTGTGGAGCTCCTTCTCCAAACGGGCGCGTAGATCGTCAGGAAGCGGTCGATTGTTGTAGTTGGCGTAATGGCCTGCAAGTGAATTCAAAGCCGTCTGCATCGTCGTGAAGGACGCCAAACCATTGACGCGGCCGTTAGGCCGATACAGCGCGATGTAGTCGTTGATCAACTCCCTGGCCTGCTGCTGCTGCTCACTGCTGGCCTTGCCATCCTCAGGAGCAATGGTGTTCAGAAGGCTTGTCGCCACACTGACTGTGTCGTCCACATAAGAGCCACTGAGCCCTGAAGGGGTTCCCCCGCAAGCGCTCAAGCCGAATGCCAACGCCACCAACAACAACAGCTGAAGGCCGGCACGCACCAGCTGTTGGCCGAAGCCTCTCAGAGCAGCAAACACAGAAAAGGCCGGCGGAGTGAGCTGGACTTTAAGGGTTGCCCCAGGCAGGCGGAAGGGCTGCTTGGCAATGCTTCGCCAGGAGCTCCTGCAGCCAAGTCGGCGGCAGATCGCTGTCCAGCCCAGACCAACTGCGCTCCAAAGAGGGGTCGCGGCGATTGAGGCCTAACAAGGCGTCGCGATGGCGAATGCGGGTCAAGCTGACAACACTGTTCTGCGGTTGGCTGGCATCACATTGCAGCTCCACCTCCATCGTCATGGACTCGCTGGGTGTGCGCGCCAGAAGCACAGGTATCCGCAGCTGGCGCTGCCCTCCTGGGAGCGTCAGCTCGTTGTCAACGGAACCAATTTCAAGGGTCCGCTGGTTGGCAGGAGGCACAGCTGCACTGCAACCAGCCAGCACAACTGCCACCAAGGCAGAACAAAGGCGGCAGCTCATTGCAAACCCTGCCGCTGCTGCTGCAACGTCAGCAGCAACTGCTCCACCAAAACGCTGTGGGGCCCTTCTTGCTTCTCACCACTGCAACGTTCCACCAATTCCACCTGGCCAGTGGCTGCACCGCGCCCAACCACCAGTCGCCAAGGAATACCAATTAACTCTGCATCTTTGAACTTGACGCCAGCGCGCTCATTGCGGTCATCGAGAAGCACATCGACGCCGGCTTGCATCAACTGGCCATAGAGCGTTTCAGCCAACTCCACCTGTTGAGCTTCTTTGCTGCTGGCGATCACGATCACCACTTCAAATGGCGCAATTGGCACGGGCCAAACAATGCCAGCAGTGTCGAGATGCTGCTCAACCGCTGCCTGGGCCAAACGCGAGACGCCAATGCCATAACAACCCATCCATAGGGGAGTGTCTTGCCCTTGCTCATTGGCGAAAGTGGCGCCAAGCGCTTCTGAGTATTTGAGCCCTAACTGAAAGATGTGGCCCACTTCTATTCCGCGTCGTGCCTGCAGCTGTTGGCTTGGGTCATGGCAACAGCGATCTCCGGGCAGAGCCGAGCGCAACTCAACGCGCTCGACGTTGGCCATGCCGGCATCGCTCCATTTGGCACCAAGGCGATGGGTGTTGGAACGGTTGGCACCGCAAATGAACTGTTGGAGGTCCAGTGCCGTCGAATCGGCCACACGTAAAAACGACGCTTCAAGCTTTTTGCTGCCCTCCAAGAGGTCATCTCCAAGGTCAGGGCCCAAATAGCCAAATGGAGGCACGCGCTCGGCAGCGAGGTGCTTGGCCTCCAAGGGTTCCATGCCCAACAAAGCCCCCCAAGCCTGTCCATGCTGCTGAGTCAGCCAATTGGCGAGCTTGACCTCGTTGAGTTGCTGGTCACCACGCAAGGAGATCAAAAGCGGTTGTTGACGCCCCTGATCAAAACGAGCCACCAGCAGGATCACCTTGATGAGCTGAGAGGCATGCCAGCCCTGGGCTTCCACCAAGGCCTCAATCGTGGTTTGCCCGGGAGTCTCGACTTCGCCGCAGGAACTGGCCTCCAACAGCACGGGCTCGGCAGCCAGCGATTCGGCCCGTTCTTGGTTAGCGGCATAGGACCCATCAGCACTGCTGAGAATGAGATCTTCGCCAGCTTCAGCTGTAACCATGAATTCCTGGCTGGCCGAGCCACCAATGGCACCGCTATCGGCTTGAACCGCAACGGCCTGCAACCCGCAGCGGGCAAAGATGCGCCGATAGGCCTGATCCATGACCGCATAACCGCGACCGAGATCCTCAGCATCGGCATGGAAGGAATAGGCATCTTTCATGATGAATTCGCGGCCACGCATCAGACCGAAGCGAGGGCGAATTTCATCTCTGAATTTGGTTTGTATTTGATAGAGATTCACCGGTAGCTGGCGATAGGAGCGCAGCAAGTCAGCGGCCAGCGCGGTGATCACCTCTTCATGGGTTGGCCCCAGGCCTAACTCCCGCTCTTGGCGATCTTGAAGATGAAACATGATCCCCTCACCGGCGGTGTACCCCGACCAACGACCACTGCGCTGCCAAAGCTCAGCGGGCTGGAGCTGGGGCAAGAGGGTCTCCAGCCCCCCGGCAGCATCCATCTCCTCTCGAACAATCGCCGTTACCTTGCGCAGCACCCGCCACATCAATGGCAAATAGGCGTAAATCCCCGAGGCCACGCGACGGATATACCCCCCGCGCAACAACAGCTTGTGCGATGCAATCTCAGCTTCGGCAGGGTCATCACGCAGCGTCACCAACAACAGGGCGGAGACGCGCATCGCTTGCAGGAGAACAGTTGGCGGAACCTATCACCGAGGGATTGAAGACGCTGAAAAAAAATTCAGTTTCACGGGGACGCTTTTTCAACCTCCACAGCCTGAGAATTATTTATGTCTCAGAGGAAAACATCTGCTAAGGTCTGGCCATTCCAGCTCGTCCAATCGCCGTCTCATGGTTGCCATGCCTCCTATGGGTTACGCCGGAAATGAACCCGAGGCGTCCGTAAACCCTTCCAGCGAGAGCGCTGAGGGCTTAATTGGTATTGATGAAGTTCAGCGTGCGTTGAATCGTTCACGCGCATCTGTGTACCGCTACACCAACACTGATCCTCGCAATCTCAATCCTCCGTTTAACCCTAGAAAGCTCAATCCTGAGTACAGGAGTGATCAAAAAGATCCGTTGATGTTTCACCCCAATGAGGTGGCACGTTTTGCTCGCGATGTATTGCGCATCAAAGAAGTAACCGTCGAAGTCCTCAACTCGCCTTATTCAGCAACCCAACAGCTGTTGAGCACCATTCTCGACGAGCTCCGCGAAATTCGCAGTGTGCTGGCCTCTTCTGGTGTCGAGCCCGCTGCCGACCTCAGTGCTCGCCTCTCCGCAGCTGAGCAGAAACGTTCTGCGGCCTGAAGACAGATCTGTTCAACAGTGGCATGATGAGGTCGACCTCAATGAGCCTGAGGCTTGTTGTGCCTCAGCCCAGAGCTGAGCAGGTTGTTCCCGTTCCGTCTCCATGACCCCTGCCCTTATTAAGTCGCCAAGCGACACTGGCACTGAGACAGGCAGCAGTTCTGACGACCCTCACAGTCGAGGAATTCGACCCCTCGATCAACTGACAGGCCTTTGCATTGGCTTGGCTGCATTGCTTTTGCCGTTGAGCGTCGTTTTGGCCGACTCTTTAGTGCCGCTCAATCCAGCACCCACGCCCAGCTGGACAGGCTCCATTTTTCGTCAATCCTGACCTCCAAGCCGCGATGGACCTGAGTGCCATTCCTGCGCAGCCCAACATTGGTCTGCTCCATGTGGTGGTTGAAGTCCCAGCCGGCGGACGCAATAAATACGAATACCTACCCGTGCCAGGGCTGATGGGCCTTGATCGCGTTCTGCACCCTTCGGTGCAGTACCCGTTTGATTACGGCTTTGTTCCCAACACTCTGGCGGAAGATGGCTCACCCCTCGATGCCATGGTCGTCATGGAGGAGCCGACGTTTCCTGGCTGCCTCATCTTGAGCAGGCCGATTGGAATGTTGGAAGTGATTGATAACGGACGCTTCGACGCCAAGATCCTCTGCGTTCCGGCCAACGACCCCCATCTAGATCGCATGAGCAACTTGGGGCAGATTTCAGCGCAGCAACTCGAAGACATCGCCGAATTCTTCCGAACCCATCGCGGCCTGGATGGCCGGATGACCGAGATTCAAGGCTGGAGTGAAGGCTTACCGGTGCTGGAACACATCAAACGCTGCATTACGGCCGCTTCTGAACCACCACTCCCTCCACCTGAAGAGCCTGATAGAAGCGCAGAGGATCAGTAAAACCTGCAGCCGCGAGCAGAGCTGAACGTCGGGCTTTACCAATGAGATGCAGGGGAGTTGGAGAGGCCAACGCCTGAGCTCCGGGATCACCCTGAAATTGCTTCAACGCGGCCTGAAATTGCTGGCTTGTGCCACTCGCCAAGCCACCAGAACCAGCCAAAACATCCACCAACACCAGGGGCGCACCAGGCTGAAGCAGTCGGGCCAAAGCACTCAGGAAGGCAAGCTTGGAGCCATCATCTGGCAGCTCTTGCAGCACCAGCACAGCAATCGCTGCACTAAAACTGGCCTCACCGGTGAGGTCTTCAACGCGGCTTTCAACCCACTGAACCTTGGAAGCCGCTTCGCCCAAGCGGCGACGTGCCTCATTAAGCAGTGAAACAGCCGGGTCAACACCCGTTAGCGCCCAGTCAGGCCGAATGCTCTGAGCTTCAAGCAACTCAGCACCAGCTCCACATCCCACGACAAGAACCTGAGAGCCCGACGGCTGCAAGGCGGGGTAGCCCGCTAACAACGACACCGACAGCCTCGCCAGGCTGGAATACCCGGGAATCTGCTGCCGAGCCAGTGCCTCAAGATCCGCCTGTCTGGTGGAGGTCTCCATAGGCCCATGTTAGGCAGCACATCATTTGGACCCTTAATCAGCGAATACAGACCATCGGGCGGTTAAGTTGGTCGGCGCCTGTAACTGCGACCGTCGTGCCCACCATCCGTTTTGAGCAGGAAGGCCAACAGGTCGGTTGCATTGAAGGCGCCAATCTGCGTAAGGCAGCCCTTGATGCAGGCATCAATCCTTATCAGGGGCTCAACAACCTCAACAATTGCGGCGGGGTCGGCCAGTGCGGCACCTGCGTGATGGAAGTAGTGGAAGGGATGCAAAACCTATCCCCACGCTCCGACGTTGAAGAGGTCTATCTGGCTGATCGCCCCGCCACCTTCCGCCTGAGCTGCCGCACGAGCGTCAACGGGGATGTCACGGTCAAAACACGTCCCAGTGACGGAGTAGGCAAGGGATCCAACAGCTTGGTGGGTGCCCTGAAGGCCCTGCTTCCCATCGGTCGCCGCTGATCAGCTTCAGCAACCATGGCCCTCAATCAACTCGATGCTTTTTTGGAGCTTGCTCGCTCTCAACCAGAGCTCGCTCAATCCTTGGCTCAGCCTCTGACATTGGAGGACTTTCTGCAGCTCGCCAAAGCTGAAGGGTTCGATTTGTCAGAGCAAGATGTTTTTGAGGCTCAAGCCCGCGCCGATAGTCAGCGCAGCGACGCCGAGCTTCAGGCTCAAGCCGGAGAAGAAGCCCGTCGGTTGCGATCTTTTATTCCTGGTTGAAAATTGCATCTAGGGTGAACGAGCTTGAACCAGCAGCTTTGACAGGGGCCAAAAAACCAACGAAATCGGGCAACAGTTGGGGGTTCTGGCGCAGCTTGGTGGTCACCTTGGCGGTAGCCCTTGGCGTCCGTCATTTCCTGATCGAGGCTCGCTACATCCCTTCAGGCTCGATGTTGCCTGGACTGCAGCTGCAAGACCGCCTGCTGGTCGAAAAACTCACCTACCGCACGCGTCCGCCCAAGCGTGGCGAAATCGTGGTGTTCCGTGCACCCCAATCGTTTGACCCAGCCCTGAAGCAGGACTACTCCGCAAGCCCATTGCGCTGTTTTGTGGCGACCTTACCGATCATCGGTGGCCTGCCAGGCGTGCAACAACCGGCCTGTGAGGCCTTCATTAAGCGGGTGGTCGCCATCCCCGGCGACAAGGTGGAAGTGGATCCAAGCGGCCACCTATCCATCAATGGCAAAGCAGTCAAAGAGCCCTATGTGACTCGCTACTGCCCCACGGGCAAAGGCCAAGGCTGCAGGCCCCTCAGGGCCGTGGTGCCACCCAAGTCCGTTTTGGTACTTGGAGATAACCGTGCCAACAGTTGGGATGGGCGCTTCTGGCCAGGCACCCATTTCGTGCCTGACAACCAAATCATCGGCCGTGCTTTTTTCCGCTTCTGGCCCCTGAACAGCGCAGGCTCCTTGGTCAGTCCTGATCCAACGACCACGCCTCCGTCGGCAACAGCCCCGTCGCCAAAACCTGACCGCTGAGCTCGTCGGCTGGCAAGGGAAGGTTGGCGGCCAAGGTGCCAGCACGAGGCTGATAGCGATGATTGGGATCAAACAACAACCAACGCTGACCACCTGACTGCAGAGTCTCTGGCTCCTGCCCCAGAAAAGCCGATGGTCCCCAACTCAAGGCCTGCCACAACTCACTGGGTTGCCATCCATCGCCAGCTACTAGGGCTTGCCACAACGCCGGCAGGATGGGCTGATAGCCGGCCACACCAGGCCTGCGCTGGTCAAGCGGGAGCATTTGCTCTTCCCGATCAATGGGGCTGTGGTGCACCGAGACGGCCTGCAGCACCCCCTCGCGCAAACCCTTGCGTAACGCCAAGCGATCACGCCCACTGCCCAACACCGGCTTGATTGCCCAACCCGCTGCCAACGGATCCAAGCCGCTGTGGTCACGCATCAGATGCCACCAGCAAACACTGGCCTTCGGTGCCGCGGGGTGTTGGCGCAATTGCTCGACAGCATCAGCTGTTGAAAGGTTGAGCAACCGCAGCTGGGACGCGCGGCTGGCCAAGGCGAGCAAGTTCTGCAATGGCATCAATTCACTGGCCAATGGTTCGGGAGGCCAGCCCAACCGCAAGGTGTCAACTCCTTCTCGGACCAATCCGGATTGACTCAGTGCCGGATCCCTTGGTGCCACTAACAGCGGCATGCCATCGGCATCGCCCAACAGCAGTACCCGCTCAAGCAGAGCCAATGGCGGGATCGAGTCGCCATCACAGAAGCCAACAGCTCCGGCCTGTAGCAGATCGGAGAGGGGAGCCAAATGGCAACCGGCTCCACCGGAGCTGATGGCCCCCCAAAGCAGCAACTGCAGAGGCTGTGGCCAATTCAGCTGCAAGGCCTCAGGCCGATCACGCCACTCGCTGGCCTCTGGCAATAAGGCCACGGTGCCGTAGCCAGCTGCCGCTGCTTCCGCAGCCAAAGACTGCAAGGTTTCTGCGCGACCACCGAACGGATCTAAAAGCTGGCTATGGGGATCCACCAAAACAGGGGCCAGCAGCGCTGAGGCCGGAGCATCAGAGCAATGGGTGCTGGCATCGACGCCAGCCTCAGCCACTTCACCCCAAGCCAGCAGGGCCTGGTCTTCAAACAATGCGGAGGTACGACGCAACGGAACCCCTGGTCCCTCCAGCAACTGCAACCCCCGCAGAAGACGTTTCAAAGAGCCCCGGCCGCCGTGCGATCCAACACGCCTCCAAGATGGCTGGTGAGATTGAGACTGGCCACGATCGCTTCACCCCCTGCGCCAGTGGCGTAGTCGATCACGCTGACACCACCATTGCCCTGTTTCACCGCCCAAATATCGGCGGGGCTGAGACCAAGCAGGTGACAAAGGATCGTTTTGTTGACCGCATCGTGGGCCACGACCAGTGCCGTTTCGTCATCAGCCAAGCCTGCAACGATCCGTTCAAAAGCTTGTACAGAACGATCCCAAACCTGCTGAATTGTTTCGCCACCTTCACCAGGCATTTCCACCGTATGCGGGAGGCTCTGCCAGGCATCGAGCAGATCGGGCCAACCCGCACGAATCTCCTCTTCTAAACAGCCTTCCCAAGCCCCATGACCAATCTCCACCAGGCCTGGGCAGCTGGTCATCGGGACCGGACCACTCTGCAATTTCAAGATCGCCTCAGCGGTCTGACGCGGACGCGACATGGAACTGGTGTAAGCGCGATCCAACACCACCGTTTTGAGGAACTCGCCGGCGGCATGGGCTTGGGCGTGACCCTGCTCATTGAGAGGGATATCGATTTGGCCTTGGAAGCGCCCTTGACGATTCCAGTTGGTTTCACCATGGCGCACCAGCAGCACCCTTGGGCCGCTGCTGCGTTTTGGCAACACCTGGCCCAAGTGAGACACGGTGTTCAGCGACTCGATCTGAACCTGTCCGCCTGGGCGGAGGTTCAGCACCGAAAGTGAGGCGTTATTGATGCGGTACCGGTTGAAGTGTTCAGCCGGCAACCCCAAGGCCGCTAGGAGCAGGCAACGCAAGATGCCGTTGTGGGCTACCACCAACACGCTGTGGTCTTCATCAGCGGGGAAGCGCTGCTGCAAGTCCTGCCAGAAGGCTTCCGCCTGCTGGCGCAGTTCACGCACTGGGTAGTAAGAGCTCCCATCAGCTCGTTGGAGCTTCAAGTCAGCTGGCGCTAGCCGCCAGTTCAATTCTTGCTGGGGATCCTTTTTGGCAATCTCCCCACGGACCAGGCCACTCCACGGGGTGAGATCAATCTCTAACAACTGATTGGTGCTTGTAGCGCTGAGCCCCTGCCCCTGCTCTTGCAAAGCCAACTCAGCCGTTAACTGGGCGCGCTGCAATGGAGAGCAGAAGGCTGCCGTTAAAGGGATATCGCGCAGAGCTCGTCCCAACTGACGGGCCTGCTCCATGCCTGGATCGCTCAGCTTGGAGGCATCCTCACGGCCTTGAATTCGGCCCTCCAAGTTGAAGCTGCTCAGGCCATGCCGCACCAGCAAGATCCGCGTCGCCAAGGGCCCTGTCTCGGTTCGGGGCGCATCGTACGCACCAACCTTGCGTTCACCGGTGACAATGCCTTGCAGTGACTAAGGCCCGTTGGCAAGTAGGGATACAACCAGGCGATCCACCCCATGGCTGAACTTGCTGGCATTGCTCAGCTTTGCGATAGCTGCCCTGATCTGGGGTGTCTCCTTGGTGCAGAGCGTGGAGCGCCCGTCGGTCGGCAATGCCCTCGAGCAACGTCAGCTTGAACTAGAGGTCCTCGCCAGCCGCCAGGGGAGCCCGTCGGCGACAGCCGAACAGAAGTTGCTGGCAACCCTTCAACAGAGTCCTGAGGCCGGCAGCAGCGACAGCCTCTTGGCCCAAGCCCTATTGGAGAGGAGTTTGGAGCTCAAAGAACCATCCCGACGCCATCTCACCACGGTTCTGCAAAGCGGACCAGCCGACCTTCAACCCCTGGCGGAGGCTCTCCTGGAGCCCCAAAAGCAGGCCGAACTTCTGCCTCCTTTGCCGCAGCGACCGCTTTACAGACTGCTGGCCTGCGATGCCCTCAGCCGGCCCAGTCAGGACTGCGTGAGCGATGACGTCATTCAGCAAGCGCAATGGCGCCTGAGCTTCCTCAACCTGCTGCCACTGTCCGGTGTGCTGTTCGGCATCGTTTTGCTGCTGCAGCTGATCTGGCAGTACTGGCGCGGCCAAGGCACACCTGCACCACCCCTCAAAGGACCTGAGCTCAATCTCACGGAGGTGGTGCTGATCATTGCCGGTGGTTTTGTGGTGCTCGGCGGTGTGGCGACTCCGCTGGTGGCTCTACCGGCTTTAGGCAGCCTTTTGGCCCCGCTGGCCATGACGCCGGCCTTACGTGCGGCCACCGAAGTGCTGCTCCTTTACACACTCTCGGCACTTCCAGCCGTGGTGGTCCTTGCTGCCTTGCTGCGCGGCCTTCCACAGGGAGAAGCCCGCTGGCTGCAGTGGCGGCCTAGCTGGTTGACCTGGCCACAAGCCGGCCGAGGGCTATTGATGAGCCTGCCCATCGTGGCGCTCAGTGGCTGGCTTGTGGAGCGCTTTTGGCCCAATGCCGGAGGCAGTAATCCATTGCTTGAGGAGGTGCTCAACGGACGCAGCAACCTGGCTTTGCTGCTGCTGGCTTTCACCGCCACGGTGCTGGCCCCCCTCTTTGAAGAGTTGCTCTTTCGTGGGGTCCTACTGCCGGTGGTTGGTGCCCGCTGGGGTGTTGCTGCCGGGATCGGCGTCAGTGCACTGGTCTTTGCGCTGGCGCACCTCAGTCTCAGTGAGGCCCCACCGCTGCTGGCTTTAGGTATTGGACTGGGTTGGCTGCGCTGGAGTAGTGGCCGCCTACTGAGCACGGTGGTGATGCACGGCCTTTGGAATGGGCTGACGTTTGTCAACTTGGTGCTGCTGGGCAGTTGAGCCTTGCCTGCCCTAAATGCAGGTGGTTCACTAGCGCATTACGGCCTTGTGCGTTCGATGGTGGCTGTTCCCCTTCCAGAACGACGAAGGGTCAGTGGATCGCGCCGGAGTCAGGTGGCGCAACGCAAGGTGCAGCGCCAACAGCGCTCGCTGGAATTGCTGCAAGGTGCGCTCTCCACACACCGGATGGAGCGTCAAGCTCCCTGGCTAGCCAACCTCCACCGCATCACGGATGGGGCTTTGGTTGCCACTGGCGTGGCGGCCTTGGCGATGGCCGGCTTAACCCTGCATTGGCAGGGGCGTTGGGGGGGAGATTTCCGCCAGCTTCAACGGGCTCAAGCCTTGGAGCATCGGCTGCTTGAAAGCCAGTCAGCACTTGAGCAGCATTACCTCTTAAACGCCAAACGCCCTGGGACATTGGTGGCGACCAGCAGCAAAGATCTGCTGTTTTTGCCCAGTCCACCCCAGGCTGCAAGTGAGTCGCCCAGCGCTTCACGAAGCCTGCGCCTCAATTGGATTGCAGCGGGTTACTGAGGGTGTCTCGTACGCGCGTGGCTAGTCGCAAACGCAGGGCACGGATTCTGCAAATCCACCCTGTTCCATCAAGTCGTTTGATCACCGTGGTGGTCCTGCTCTGCAGCGCCTTAGGCGGACTGGGACTCAGGCTGGCGTGGCTGCAGCTGGTGGCCGGTGAACAACTGGAAACGCGCGCTCGCCAGGCCCAAACTGAACGCCGCAATCCCCTTGGTCGGCGCCGCACGATTGTTGATCGCCAAGGTCGCCTGCTCGCCATTGATGAAGAACGGGTCACTGTCTGGGCCCATCCCCGCTATTTCCGCTGGCCAGGAGATGGGCCTGACCAACTGCGCAGCCCTCAGGAGGTGGCTGAAAAGTTGGCTCCCATCGTTGGCATTAGCGCCGAACGCTTGAGCCAACGCATGGGTCAACACCGCTCAGGTGTGCGGCTCGCCAGCAACCTGGAGCCTTCCACCGCCGCACGGCTCAAAGCTCTCAATATTGATGGGATCGATTTTGAGCATGGTCCGCAAAGGATCTATCCCCAAGGGGATCTTTTCGCCAATGTGCTGGGCTTTCTCAATCTCGAGCGATCGCCGCAAGCAGGCCTTGAACTGAGCCTCGACGACAAGCTGCGCAGCCAAGAGTTAAAGCTCGGCATCCGCCGCAGCGGTGATGGCACGCCCCTCCCAGATGGCATCGGTGCCGGCAGCATGCATCGCGACGATTTACGGCTGCAGCTCACCCTCGACACGCGCTTGCAACGAGTCGCCCAGCTGGAACTCCTGCGTCAAGTCGAGAAATGGAACGCCAAACGAGGGGCAGCTCTCGTGATGGATGCACGCAACGGAGAGCTGATGGCGTTGGCCTCGGTGCCGACCTATGACCCCAACCGTTTTTGGAAGTTCAAACCAGGCTTGTTTCGTGAATGGGCTGTGCAAGATCTCTATGAACCGGGTTCAACCTTCAAACCGATCAATCTGGCCATTGCCTTGCAGGCCAAAGCGCTCAACAGCAACACCAAGATTCACGATCAAGGATCTCTCACCATCAGCGGCTGGCCCATCCATAACCACGACAAGAAAGCCCATGGTCAGATCGATCTAGCCACTGTTCTTCAGGTCTCCAGCAATGTCGGCATGGTTCAAGCCATGCAAAAGATGGGCAGTCGCAACTACTGGCAATGGCTCAACAAACTGGAACTGAACAGCGCTCCTGACACCGATCTTCCAGGTGCTGTCAGCGGCCAACTCAAGTCGCTGGAGACCTTCACAGCCAATGCAATCGAACCAGCCACGGCCTCGTTTGGCCAGGGCCTAGCCCTGACACCGCTGAAGCTGCTGCAACTGCACGGAATGCTCGCTAACGGAGGACGTTTGGTCAGCCCCCACATCACCCGCGGCCTGCGCAGCGGCACTGAGCTGACTGGATCGAAAGCACTCAGTGGCAGGCAACTGCTTGATCCTGCTGTGAGCCAGCAGGTTCTTCTTTGGCTGGAAAGTGTGGTGGAAAAGGGCAGTGGCCAGGTGGCTCGCATTCCGGGCTACCGCATTGGCGGCAAGACCGGCACCGCCCAGAAGGCCGCCAACGGCGTTTATATCCCTGGCGCTCTCATCACCAGCTTTGTGGCTCATCTGCCCATTGAGGATCCACGTTTTGTTGTCTTGGTCGTCGTGGATGAGCCCCAAGGCGAGCATGTCTATGGCTCAACGGTGGCAGCACCAGTGGCCCGCAGCATCATCGAAGCGCTGCTGGTGATCGAGCAGATTCCACCATCCCAAGCAGTTGCTAAAGCCTTAAGCACAACTTGATCTGACTGCGGCTGTGATGGCTACGTTGTCGTCATCCGCAAGCCCCTGCCATGGCCAGTTTGCTTGAGCAGCTCTCCAGCATGACCGTCGTGGTAGCCGATACCGGCGACCTCCAGGCCATCAAGACATTCACTCCGAGGGATGCCACCACCAACCCCTCGTTGATCCTCGCTGCCGCTCAGATTCCGGCGTACCAAAACCTGATTGATGAGACGTTGCGTGCCTCACGGGCTCTGATCGGTCCAACGGCGCCCGCTGAGCAGGTCGTCGCCGAGGCGCTCGACGAGATCTGCGTGACCTTCGGCAAAGAGATCCTCAAAATCGTGCCGGGCCGTGTTTCGACCGAGGTTGATGCTCGCCTGAGCTACGACACCGAAGCCACCATTGCCAAAGCCCACAAATTGATTGGGCTTTACAACGACGCTGGCATCAGCAATGACCATGTGCTGATCAAAATCGCCTCCACCTGGGAGGGCATCAAGGCCGCTGAGCAACTGGAACGCGAAGGCATTCATTGCAACCTGACCCTGCTGTTCGGTTTCGCTCAAGCTGCTGCCTGTGCTGAAGCGAAGGTCACCTTGATCTCACCCTTCGTTGGCAGGATTCTTGATTGGTACAAGAAAGACACCGGCCGCGATAGCTATCCAGGGCCTGAAGATCCCGGCGTGGTGTCGGTCACCAAGATCTTCAACTACTTCAAAAAGCACGGCTACACAACCGAGGTGATGGGAGCCAGCTTCCGCAATCTTGACGAAATCATCGAGTTGGCCGGCTGTGATCTGCTGACGATTTCCCCCAAACTCCTCGATCAACTCCGCAACCAGGAAGGAACCTTGGTGCGCAAGCTCGATGGCAGCAACCCCAGCAGCGAGCTGGAGAAACTGAGCATCGATGCCCAGCGCTTCGAGCAGATGATGGCTGAAGACCGCATGGCTCACGAGAAGCTTGCCGAAGGCATCCAAGGCTTCACCAAAGCGATCGAAACCCTGGAAGCTCAGCTGGCCCATCGACTGGCTGTGCTGGAAGGCGGAGCCGCCTTTGCCCATGCAGCCCAAGAGATCTTCCTGCTCAATGATCTCGATGGGGATGGTTGCATCTGCCGCGAGGAATGGCTGGGTAGCGATGCTGTCTTTGATGCCCTCGATGGCGACCACGACGGCAAGCTCTATCCAGAAGATGTGCGCGCAGGTCTTGGAGCAGCCCTAGCGGCTGTCCGCTGAAGAGCAAGGTTCAGGTTGTAGCGGTGCCAGCAGAGCCAAACGGCTCTGCTGGAAGGGATTGAAATTGTCATCACTCGCCAGCAGAAGGGTTGGTCGTCCATCTTCTAGTTGCGGTCCAGTTGTTAAGGCCTCCCAGTTGTCGGGCTCCAAGCCAAGTTGGCGAAGATCCCAGCGCATTAACGGTGCCAAAGGTCGTCTTGGCCTCTCATCGAGCGGGATGGCAGGCAGCAGGCTGAGGCGATTCCACCACTGATCAGGTTCCGCATAACCCCGCCAAAGCGCCAACAACGGTGGATTGATACCTGGCCTGACTGGCAGCAGTGCTGTAAGGCCCCAGTGTTCCTTAGCTCCTACGACGGGGCTCACCAAAAGAGGTGTTCCTACAGAGCTGTAGTTGAGCTCACCTTGATTCAACTGAGCCAAAAGGAGCCGCAACTGGCGCGGGGGATCCTGCTGCAATGGGGCTTCTGCTGCGAGTAATAACCGCTTACCGGGAAGTGCTACCACCGCCTCGGGGCCTTTATTACGGCGCATGCCCTGAGCATCAGCTGGTTGCCAAGTAGCAGGGAGGGGCCAGTGATTTTTCAGTGAAAACCCACCCGAATCCTGAAGGACCAGTTCCAGCAAGGCAGCGGGGCGTTTCGTTGCACTGCGCGCTTCACTCGCCATCCAGAACCTTTCAGAGGACTGGTCCGGCAAGCGCACAAGAGCTTCGCCATCCAACTTCTGTTTGCCCTGACCCATCAACGGCTGCAGCGGTTGCAGCTGAAACTGAGGACGCCGCAGCGTTCCGCCCCAATTCAACTCCAAGCTGTGAGTTCGCTTGGCATCACTAATCAGCCAAAGACGGCGGCTTGGCCAGTCCAGCTCCATTGCGGAGTAGCCACCCAAGACCTGATCACCCTGCTGCCGAGGCAAGGTTTGCTGCCAGATGAGCTCCCAACCGGCATCCACCGGGCAAGGAGCAAGCAGAGGAATCAACGATTTACTCCGGGGACAAAAAACTGAGATCGTGCCAAGGGCACTCAGATGCCTACGAAGAAGTTAGGCCGGCCTCGGATTGGATGAGTCACCAGATACGCGGCCAATGATCCAAGCCATCACAGCAAACCCGACAATCAGACAAGGAATGGCGATGGAAAGGCTCAGGATTTGTGTGATCACACCGATGCCAAGAGCCCCAATCAAGCCGCCAAGGGCACTGGATCGGAGCAAAATCTGCCAGCACAAGGAAGGATCCCCTCTCTCGGCCAGCAGGGAGACCAGTGCAGAATCACTTCCTGCCGCCAGAACCCCCAAAGGGAAGAAGGGGATCAAGGCCAGCCAACCAGGTGCCAGTACTGCAAAAGCAAGGCATACCCCCATCAAGATGTAACGCCATGCTGAGTGGATCGCAGGAGCAAAAGTACAGGCCGTTCGTCCAAGCCCGAAGGCCAAAAGCACCATGGCGAAATCAAAGCATTTACCGCCATCGACAACACGCACCCAAAGAGGGAGCAAACCAAATAAAGCTCCAAATAGTGCACCTTGTAATGCGCAGATCCAGTCATGGGGAGGCGGATTGTTGTTGACATCGCTTGGTTCTGTTCTGCGCCGTGACGACCAGATCAAGAGGGGCAACAACAAGAGCAGAGCAATTGGAAACTGCCTAGAGGCCGGAAAAGTCAGAGCCGTCAGTAGAAACCCCAACAAAGCTCCAGCTTCAGAGGCCAAACGAAAATGCTTAATGGAGTGACCTGAGAAGCCCAT
>MDSW01076891.1_pt1 | contig 15601 bp, 27 predicted proteins | sample 811171 | NCBI WGS metagenome assembly MDSW01 (sample SAMN05326641, study PRJNA326480) | marine metagenome | isolation source: seawater | place: Atlantic Ocean: North West | collected 2012
AATTATTATATATATCCTCAAAAAGTGATGATAGTGATTTACCTTTAAACAATTCGTATTCAGTTGACATAATACTTCCTATGTTATTTGGTACAATAATTCATAAATAAATAGTATAAAACCACAAATTGAGTCATATATATTGGCAATATAAAGTTTTATGGGATTAATATTTATATATACTCGGGCATTCCGTCTGAGTACAGAACTGAGGAAGTTAAACATCCCTTTTCTGTTTAGTGATAAGAAACAAACAACGGGAGAAAACAACAATGAAGGAAATCATAACACTCGTCAAGGGATGGGTAGATGATTTAGCTCATCTACTGATGTCCTTTGTCGCCATAGGTGCTATATCCGAAGTAATTTTCGGTACTGGTGTTTTTGGCGTTAATGTTATTGGTAACCTAACACTAATCATAAATAAATTCGGCGAATCCGGTTTCGCTGGATTAGTCGCTTTATTGGTGTTAGTGGGTTTATTCCGTAAGTAGTACTATATCGGATAGATAGAGAAAAGGGGAGTCATCCGAGGCTCCCCTTTTTTGTTTCTAAGAAGTGGTCGAAACCTCTTTAAAACCAGCTACCTGTATAACGTGTTTCAACAGAACCAGTAGCTAAGAAGTTCCGTTGTAGGTGTACGTGATGTTTCTTCATCACGTTGACGACTCTGGTGATGTGTTGTGTATTTGAGCCAGTCATTTCTCGGATGAGTATATATAAAGCCTTCTTGTTGAAGTTATCAATGTTATCTCTCATTTCAATCAACTCAACAACGGCATTTGCAACATCCAAATCTTTCTTCCGTTTAAATACAGAAGTAAGATTGTTTCTCCAATATTCAGCCAATTCACGAACATAATCTTGTTTAGAACTACGAGATTCTTTGTTTCTCGCCTCAATAACTGGATCACGTTTGTAATCTAAAACATCGGAAGCATCGTGTTGTTTCATTCTCTTGTAGTTATTGTTGTTGTGTAGAATCAAGTAGTTCTTCGCAACAATACTAAAGTATGAGAATGCTTTACCCTTACCCTCAGTAAACTTATGGATATTCATATATAGAAAAGATACAACCTCGTGTTTTACATCTTCACTTGGTACATCGAAGTAATAAAACTTAAAGGTGTGTATAATATTTTCTGCAAGTTTCTCAAATGCATTTCTAATGTGTTCATTATAGATACGTTCACGCATATGAGGTCTATCTTCCTTATTGTGTCGGATGATAGCTTTTTCGGTGTTATCGGTGAAGTAATATCTTGTTGAACCTTTTTTTGCTTTTCTTGGCATTATATATCCTCTTTAGTTATTTCGTTTAATTCAGTTACTGTATCTTTGATACCAGCGAATACAGTTCCAATCTCATCATCAGATTCAAACTTACCCTCTGAATCTAATGCGGTTAGTACATCATTTGTATCATTGACCTTTTGTGTAAAGTTTTCTATCCACGTTTCTAATCTTTCAACTTTTTGAAATTGATTATATGTGGTATAACTTAACGTTATTGTAAGTATTCCTAAGATTATTTCTACAATCATTTTTTCGCTCCAAACAACTCATCAAATAAATCCTTTGGTGAATCACCTGTGAGTTTAGTTTCTACTTCAGTCTTTACAGCCTCTTTAATATTACTAACAGATTTATTAACTTTTTTGGTTTGTACTTGTTGTAATTGTTTCCATTCAGATTTCTCTGTAACAGTTGCCATATGGTCAGCCCAATGAATAACATAAGGTAGTGCTGAATGGAAAGCGTGTTCTGGTTTAAAGGTTTTGAAGTATTGAATATTGGCATCATCATACATACCATCACTACATTTGATTGCCAGATATTCTTGTTGTGATACTTTGATTCCAAAGTGTTGTAGTAAGTAAAGTGCCCTATCGGTAACACTCATAAACTGCATTTCAGGATTTTGGGTAAACCACTCATTGAGTTTCTTACGTCTCCAATCATCCTCTTGTGGTAAATAATATTCGTGTTCTAAATCACCAACCTTACCTAAGTCGTGATGCATTGCCGAGAACACTAATTCTTCATCGGTAAAATCAACTGTTCCACCAACGTTTTCAAATACTTGTTTTATTTGTTTGGCACATTCCACGATATGTAATACGTGTTCAATGTAACCACCAGCAAAACAATAATGATAATTTGGTTTACCACTCGCAGGTGCAACAATCATTCTATCTTCAAAGAACTTGTACATTTCTTTTAATTTTGTACCTCGTTCTTCATCGAAAGTTTCATCAATTACATTTAGTAACTTCTGATAATTTTCAATCAATTGTTCTTGTGTTAAATCTTTCATAATCTTTGTAAATCTCCAATTTAAGATATGTTAATATACGACATTTTCTATATACTTGTCAAGTCTTTTTTTGCAATTTTTTCCATATTTTCTCCACCAAGATTATAGAATAAAGTTTTACCCTCTAACTTATTATTCTGTAACCACCACCAAGCTTTCTTATCCCAATTACCATTACACGGAAATGGTGTTTCTAAATAATCCATAGTATCGAAAAAATCTTGTTCTGCTTCTGATATGTAAACATTATTATGGTGATACACATCCCACTTCTTTAACATTCTAATAATAGATGTTTCACCAGCGGTGGTAATCAAGTAAGCTTTCTTTTGTGGTATGAAGTTATCGTAATCCATAAAACCTTTTAATACACCAGCACCTGTTACACCACTTCCAGCGTTCAATACAATATTATCAAAATCATATTCTTTTTGTATATCACTTACTCTATCAGAAAAATAATTTATATATTCAGGATGATTAAATGCATATGGCATCATTTGATAATCTTTTTCTTCTGCAACTCGTTTCACATAAGTTTCCACGATATCAAGTAGGTTAGGTTTTACTGGTACTAACTCTACATCATAACTTGAAATCTTATCTAATATTTCTTGTGGATAATTTTTACTATTTGGATATGCGATTTTTATATCCCATCCTAATTCTCTACCAATGTAAGCAAGTGCCCATCCACTATAACTTACTCTAACGGATAAATGTATTAATGGTTTGTTCTTATCTAAATCACCACTTTCTAATACTCTACGTATACCTTCCATTTTAGCCCACGGTGGTAAATCCATATCACCATTAAATAAATCATCTCGTTTTACCCAAACCTCTTGTTCACCACAAGTATGTTTTTCTATGGGTGTATCAAAATTAAAGTAGAGCATCTAAATGCCTTTGTTCACATTCGATATCCATAATAACGTGGAATCGAAAATTCTTAGATTCATTTCTAACCCAATGTGGTTTTCTTTTATCCATATAATAATACTCACCAACTTTTAATCTATGGTCAATCTCTTCACCATCTAAACCAATTTGTGTAAATACACAATCATCATCAACTTGTAATGGAAAGTGTACTCGTAATGATTGACCAACTTTAGGTCCGTTCTTAGTTTTGTAATCCCAACTATCATAACCAATATCAGTATGCCTTTGTATCAAACCTTTATGTGGTTCAACTCTTGTGATTACCAACCACGTACATTGACCAACCGTAGTTATCTTATCCACGATACTTTGTAACTTAGGTAACGATTCTAATATCTTAGTATCTGTAGGACTATCTGGTCTGATTGGTACAATCTCAATCGTGTACCAAGTTTTTTCAGGACCACCATAGTTTCCATTTATACCATCGTATGACCACGGATTTAGTGCATCTTCATAGTTTATGATTTCTTGTACTAATTCAGAACATTCTTTTTTTGTTATTGGTGAATCAATATCAATTTTCTTAATTGTAATATCTTCGTGTTGTTGTACACCTGGTTGTTCTTTTTCTCCACAATAATATAATCCACGTACCTCAGAACCAACCGCGGTTATTTTACTTGATAACCACTTAGCCCCAATCATATCCATAAACTTCTTATCTTCTTTTAATTCCATATTGATTTCAGTAAACCATATATCTCGTTTTGTTGAAAAGAAACCATTATCTTCTTCACGTTCTTTTTGTATAGATTCTAACAACTCATTTTCATAACCATCTTTGTATGCGAATCTTGTAACTTGTAAATCACCTTTACTTAATGTACCAACTATATCATCAGCAATATCTTTTACACCACGATTACTTTTACTTTCTTTTATAAAGTATGCCCATACTAATTCATCATCTACTTTTTTAAATTTATAACAACCTTTATCATTTTCATCATAAATGTTTTTCCAATTTACTTTTTTAAACGGGTCAAGATTTTTTTCTTTTGTAGCTATAGGTTGTTCTTGATGTTGTGGTGGTACATCATACTCTTGGAAAAATTTAGCTTCCAACTTATAACTCTCTTTTATATTATCTGGTATTTCACTTGTTTTTAAAACCATTTATTTATTCTCCTTTCGAGAATAGGATTTTCAACATTATTATCTAAACAACTCTGAATGATTTCAGAAAGTTTTTTGTGGTCGTTTTTATGACCAAGATAATCCCAACTCATATGTTTTGTGTATGTAACTTTATTTGTTTGTAATAACTCATCACGTAATTCAGTACCTAATGTATCTATAAATATGCTTTTAATTTTCTTTTCTTCAATTAATTTTAAAAGGTCTTTATTATTATGTGTTTTAGCTCTACTGATAGAAACAAAATTTATATCACTTGTATTTTTAAACAACTCATAATTAAACATCCCTTCAGTAGATTCATTTAGTGATACACAAGAAACTATATTTGTAATCCCACCACCAATAGATATATTTTTAATTTTAGTTTTACTATCAATCACAATATAAATTCCATCTATAAGTTCTTGTAATCTTTTTGAAATACTACCATTTCCAAATATAATAGTTTTTCCATCAACTAACTTATCTTTAATCCAATGTGCACATCCATCAGTATTAGGATTCGTGGCCACAACTCCAACACCATATTTAGAACATAATTCTAAATTGATACTATCTGTGCCGTGACCACGATATACTACCCATTCGAGAGCTGGATACCTATCCAATGTAGTTTTTCCAACTTTACTGAACTTGGTTGATATAACCTTAATCTCATTAACAGGTATGTGGTCTCCATTTTCCATAGCACCTAAAACATAGGAATCGGAAATGAATTCCTCTACACCTTGTAAATCAGATTTATCTTTTAGTAGAATATTTTTCATAGTATAAAATCTTTTTTGGTTCTCTATTTTCTTTTGGTAAATATATTTCGGCTTCAAATCCTTCAAGTGGTTCACCTCTTTTTTTATAAACCGCATAGAAAGTATTTATTATATAATCCGATATATCTTTTTTATCTCGTATAAATTTATTTTGGTAATTAAAAATTATATCATTTAATCTAATACCCACAGGTATAATATGTTCAAGATGTAATCCTGAAGTGTTTTTACTATTATGTTCTGTAAGTATATTAACATTTGATGATAACCTTGCTTGTTCCGATAACCATACACCTTGTTCTTTGATGAGTACATCATCATATTTACGAAGTGTTTTATTCATTATATCTTTGTCAATGTTTCCGCCTTTACAATATTCAGCGAGTAAAACAAACAAGGTATCATCAAACTTCATACTAATAGTCCGATAAAGTATCTTTTAAATACTCACGTTGGAACTCTCTGAAACTAATCAAAGAGTGTACTTCCTCACTACTATGTTGTGGTAAGAAAGCAACGAAATGTATTAGTTCACGAACTTCTTTAGAAAACATTTTACGCAGTTCAATCATTCTTCGTGCGTATGTTTTTCTATCGTGTAATAAGTTACCAGCATCTAAAGTATCTGTTGATAAGAAAATATGAATAGGTGTTATTTCACCTTGGTCAGCCATATGTTCTGTTGCCAAAAAGATATCATTAGCATTTCTATCGATACGATTAGAAGGCCAGTACAACGAAACACTTTTTAAGTGTGGTTGTGCAATGTCCAACTTACTGAACTTACTATTACTATTAGAAGAGATTACTAAGTTATTAATCTGAATATCCCCATAATGGAATTCATCTTCATAATACCTATCAACCCATTCTTGACCATCTGCGAAAGTAGATAACTTTGTAGCAACACCATCCAAGTCGATAAGTCTACGAACCTTCTTCATCACTTCACGAATCTGTTTGTATCTTGTCCATAAACGAGATCCGTTTCTCTTCATCTTCTTCAACTCTTTCTCAAGATACTTCAACCGCACTTCAGGTGTACCAGGATATTCGGCTATCATATTATAAGCACCTTTAACATAATCACTCATCCCAGCATTGTTAACTGCTTTTCTATTAGCATTTTCTTCAAGTCCAATTACTGCCAAGATAAATTTAACTTCTTGTTTTGATAAACCATCTTGTAACTGAATTACAACTGATGGTAAGTTCTTATCAAACTTTGTTTCATCAGCATCATCAGCAGCAGTTAATCTATGCATACATAACCTACCAAAATGTCCTTTTGGTTTTGATAACTTTGAAGTATCATCATTGTATTCATTGTTCTTAAAGATAATGATGGGCTCCTCCTCTTCGAGAAACCCATCGTTTTCAAAAGACTCAACCAGTAAATTCTTTACATTCTGATTGATGCCTTTATCACGAGCAAGATTTTTTTGATTATTAAAATCTATGTCGTCAATGTGAACCAACGTTACGTCGTTCACTTTTTTAATATATGTTGGATAATTTTTTTCAAGATTCAATACCCAATTTGGTATTGTAAAACTTCCAACACTTTTGGTAACATTCATATTGTTACTCCTATTGTTATGTTGAAAGGTTTTATTTAACAACTCACCTAAATTAAAGTTGCCTTGGTAACGGATTCTCGAAGTCTACGTTTCTCTGTTTCTCTATAAAAGAGTATCCTTGTTTCGCTTCACTCGCCGTTCCGATTATGTTCTTGATGATAATACCCGCTTCAGAGTATTTCATCTCCATCAAAGAACATAACTTTTTAGGATTTAAAATATGTTATATATATGTATATATCATCGAGGTTTCCCAAACTGTATTTTATTTTTAATTATTTTCAATTTCTTCAATTTTTATTCTCGCCCTCGTATGACCAAAATTTCTCTTCGTGTATTTTTCCCAACCCTTACGTTTGATAAATAACTTAGTGAAGTATTTATCTAATCTATCTTGTTCTTTTCTAAGGTAATCAGTATGACAACCAACTTGAAATGTTTTCTTTGGTCTCCACAATAACTCTTCTGAAATATCATTCTCAAACGCCTTCCGTAAAATAAACTTCATCACATTACCATCTTTGTGTTTTGTATCAAACACATCAATCGTATCTCTTTGGGAATGATTTTCATCACGATACTTCGTAGGTATCTGTAATCCAAAATCAATAACTTCTTTATTTAAAAATGGTGTACGTAATTCTACTTTACCACCATACATCATAGCTTTATTAGTACGAACTAAATTACTCTTATGTAAACCATTCAATAGATTAATTCTTTTCTGATGCCAGTGAATTGGTTGATTCCAACAAAATCTTTTTACATCACCATAAGAAGCAAATATCTCATCTGCTCCCTCACCACCAAACACAACTTTATATCCTTTATCTCTAATCTCCCACGCCAAGAATAACTGAGCAACTGCAGGTGATACTTGAGTCCACTTATACGTTTCACTAGCCCATACTGATTCCTCTAACACTTCATCTATTTCATCACGTTCAACATTCACTTCGTGTAACTTGATACCAAATTCTTTTGCGGCCATCCGAGCATAATATAAATCATCTTTAACTTTAGATTTTCTTGTAGGATTAACGTTAACTACAAACGCCTCCATATTAGGATACTTCTTTGATAACAGATAAGTAATAATAGTACTATCAATACCACCACTTAATATAGTACAGATTGGTACATCACTTATTGTTTCATTATCAACAGCTTTCTCTAATACATTTCTGAATCCATTAACATAATAATCTAATCCTTTATCTTCTGAATCAAAATCTATAAACTCTTCTTCTGTTCTTGTATAGTATGATTGATTATCTTTATCGTATTCTGTATGTTTGAAATTATACCATCGTATTTCTTCCATAGTGTATCCACCATCATCAATAAATTTATTTGGTGAGAACTTAATTATCGTACCAGGTAAAACAGGATGTATACTTTCTTTCTCTCTCCATTTGTGAATCGGAACGTACTTAGGATTTTTAACATCTATCTTGTAGTACTCATCATCCAACCCAACCATCAATCCTTTGGCCTCACTCGAAAAAGAAAAACGATTATTTTTATACACGTAGTACAAAGGTAAACGACCGATAAAATCCCTACCAAGATAAGTGGTATCTTCTACCTTATCGTAAAGTGAAAAACAAAACATACCATCTAACTCACGTAACGCCGATGGTAAATCGGAAAGGTTGTGTATAAGATAGTAAAGTAAAAGTTCAGAATCACTCTTCTTAGTTTTAAAGTTATAAAGTTTACGAAGTTTTTTATCAAACTTATCAAAGGATGTTTTCCATAATTCGCCATTGAACGCCAAATAAAATCTCGAATCATCGGAAATCATCGGTTGATTAGCCGTTTCACTTAAATCTTGGATGGATAATCGATTATGCGAGAGATACATATTATCGTTAAATGAGAAAATTACATTACCATCCGTACCTCGATGCATTAATGTTTGTAATCCTTTTACAACTTGTTTTTCATTAGGGAAATTATTTCCCCCTATTATACCACACATATATAACTCACTTCATTAACTTTTATAGAACACAAATATAGGTTCAAACTTATATGCCTTACCATTATGTTTTACTGCGTTTTTAATTCCACTTTTACTTGGGTCTAATCCTACCATTCTTGTCATTAACATTTTCAATCTACCTTTATACTCTCCACCTAACTCTGATATAATATCAATACTATCTTGTTCAAGTGGGTAGTATAGGGAGTCGCCAATCTTAATATCTGCGATATTCCAAAGGATGTATCTATCATTTTTAAGATAAGTGTACGCCGTAGTTAAAGTAGGTCTTAGAAAGTTATCTCTCCAATCCTCATACTCTGAATAGGCTTTAAAACTTTGATTCTCATCTTGTGAATATTGTTCACGATTAAAATAAGGTGGTGAAGTAAACACGATATCCAACTTACCTTTATACTTTTGAAAGTTTGGATTATCACCAATCAACTCACTACCATCTGTAAACACATCATAAGTATTACTTTTCTTTTCTACATCAAAAAATCTTTGAAACGTTTCACTTTCATTATCCACACAATTGTTATTATAGAAATCAGCAACTGCTTGATATCTACCACTCGTATCTGGATTAGGGTCTGTTCCAACATAGTGTGCTTTCTTTCTCATACTCATAGCACCAATAATTCTACCACCCCAACCACTACTACTATCATAAATTGTAATTGGTTCATCTACGTGAGATGTATATGTTTCATACAAATACTTAGCAGTTAATGCTGGAAAGTTTACTGCAGGTTGTCCACAACTCAATCTAAACACTTGTAATATCTTTGGAAAGATACCATCGGTTTTATCATACCAACGAATCAAATAAAAATACTTTGTAACTTTACCACTCTTGGCCGTACTCTCACTCGGTATATCTCCAAGATTACTAACTTGTCTATCATTTAAATAACCTTGTTCGTGTAACTCTTTTACTTCATCTGCAGTTAAATATAAATTCTTAAACCCTTGATACTCTTCATTAAATGTACCATAATTATCTGTCGTGATATCTTTAACTCTAGCCATAACGATATCATAGTTAGAATATTTATCCACGAACACTTTACCAGCGTGTACATCTTTAATAAACTCTATACCACTTTGTCCATCCCAAAATGGATTCTCATCTCTTTTGTTTACAACACTTCTACTCCAACTATACATTGAATCACGTTTAACCGCACGTGCCATAGTTTTAACAAACTTCTCTTCCATATCAGGTTGTGAGAAATGGTCATAAATACTCAAACCATTATCCGCTGTTTTACCAATTGATATTTTTGTTTTTAACATTGTTGGGAAGAATTGATTTACGGCACTTGCATCTTTATTAAAGTTTTGGATAATACCAAGTGATTGTTTATCACCAGTCAAATCTTCTTCAAGAAAGTTACAAGGATTATCTTTTAATTTAGAAAAGGATTTTATGATACCAGCTTCATCTTTACCAATGACAGGTGGTGTACCATACTCATCCCATTGTGTAGTTACTTCTTCACGAAGTAGACGAGCCCACTCTACGAACTCATCATCATTCATCGAAAGTAATTCGTGATATGTAGTGTTGGATTTAAACTCAGAAAATTTACTTCTTTCGTAAAACCACTTTTTCAATTATAACCTCAATTTGTATTTTTAATTATTTAATGTCAATAAATCAGTTTTCATTATCTTAGCATCTGTGAACTTATAAGGTTCAGTACCAGGTGTTTCCAAGATGTCGATTCGGTTAACCCATCTTGGATTCATTGTATCTTTTACCTGATAAACCCCATCCTTACCATCAGTATTTTTTAGAACTATAAAGTCTCCATAATCGAGAAAGCCTCCCCATCGTTTCAAAAGATTCCTACTAACCGCTATAAATCGGTAATCGCTAGCTTTATGTACCCTAATACGCGTTCCATCCGCGAGAATGTTCGGTGTGGAATCAGTTTGAGCACGAACAGGATGATACATTGTTACAGTCACATCTAATCCCTCAAGTTTAAATTCTTCAACTAAAGAATTTAGTCTTTCGTTCTCTTTCCGAAGTTCGACAACGGATTCTCGATGAATCTCTTTATAGTTTTCAAAAATCTCAGTCCACACAAATGTATTGAAAAACAATACTATGTAGAGCCATTTGTTTTTTAGTAAATACTTCATAATTTCGGATGAAGTTATCTTCACACTCATTATATAAATATCTCCTTTCATTGTAAAAACGTTTATTTTTTTATAACAATTTATTTGTGGAGCTGGTGGGATTCGAACCCACGTCCTGTTTGTTTTCTAATCTTAGTCATTCACAGCTTAGTTAGGTTTCTACCCTCCGAGAAGATACCTACAAACCACCGACTATTATTCTTGGATAGTTCCGTACATCATTTATACTCATTGTGTCTTTGAGTTGGTGTTCAACTTATTTTATGACCGAGTGTTGAACAACTCAGTACCTTATGCCGCGTAGGCGTAAGATGGTTGAGAATCACCAATTGGTAATTCAACAGAGTAATCATACTCTGCTAAATGCCAATCTATCTCTAACCCGTCAAGCGTAAACTCGCCAGTTTGTGTTATGAGTCTTTTTGTACGGGTCTTACTCAAACCCTGCTGCACTAACGAATCGAATAACACCAGTCGATACCGTTCAGCCCCATATTTAATCAATTTCATCATCACCATCTTCCCACATAAATGGGTCATCTATTTCTGATATTACAGATAGTGATTCTATTAACTCTTCAATGATACCCCAATCTTCTTCATTGTAGGCCATTTCAAGTTTTTTAATAATTTCTGCTATACTCATTTGTAATCTTCTCCGCTTGTATAAGTATTAATTATCTTAAAAAGAATACTCAACGCCAACTTTAAATTTATAGTGTTTTACACCCTTAACATCATTGTAATCAAATATATTACTAATAGTAACATTCTCATTTAATTTGTAATTTAATCTAATATCTTCTTCCCAATCAAATCTATCATATCCCGTCAACTCATCACGAAACCAATAACCATCAAACTTAGCTTCCATAGATAATCTACCATTGATTTCTTTTTTTGATGAATGTCCTACAGATAAACCACTTTCAAATTTCTCATCAGAATATAAACCTGTATATCCTATAGAGTAATTACCTTTACGATAACGAACGTCAGCCTTACCATATTTTAAATCACGAGATGTTTTATTAACATATTGTGGTTTAAAATATAAGTTCTCTGGTTTCCATATAAACCATATTTCATCATCAATATAATTTTCACCTAACTCTCGTTCCCAATCACGTTTGATGTAAAGAGTTTCATTTCGCATACCAATAGATACTTCATAATCATCTTTTGGTATTGTGATATCATTGGGTGTTCTCATAGCAAAACTTGAAAACAATACTAATCCACTTAATAATCCGTTCATTTAATAACCTCTCATTAACTTATCTAATTCTGACAAAGCTTCCATACCTTGAGAAAATGAATATAAGAAATATAATAATATACAACCCGCTACAAACGTAAGTCCATTTATTATTATTTCAAACATAAGTTCTACTTTTGGATTCATTTCTTTTTCTTTCTGGTATATTTTCTTTTAGGTTTTGTTCTAACTTTAGTTCTTCTCTCACCAACTATAATTGTGGTAAGTAACTCACACGCTTCTTGAAACGTCATTCTATTACCTCTACTATTTTAGATTCTTTAACTACTTTAACTTCAAATGGATAAGGTGAATCTTTTAAAACCTCATTCACTTTTGCCTCTCCTACACTTACAGAATCACAACCAATTAAAAAACTCCTACGAGTTTTCTTTTCACGAACTCCGTTCTTTGTTGGTATCTCTTCTGTAAATACTACTTGTGCTTCAAAATAAGCCATCTTAACTCCTATAAGTAAATTCGTTGGCCAGTGCCAACGTGTTGTTCATAAAACTTTCCCTCTACATCGTGCCATACATAAGGGTCTTCTGAATTCTCTGTCCATCCAAACTTAGAATAATATTCATAATCTTTTCTAAGTAGATTGGCTCTATGTGATGAATGTATTCTTTCATTACCAATCCAATGTGGAATTACTATATCCTCAACATCATAATATTTCATATTATTGTTGTAACCCCTATCTTCCCACTCCTTAATAATAATATTAGTGTAAAGTTTTAATGCTGGTAAATATGGTTTCCACATAACACTACACGGATGATTTGTCCAACCCTTGTAAGGTTTACCATCTTTACGTGGAACACCACTAATCGCATTAATAATTTGCATACCCTCAACTCGTTGTTTACCAAGTCTTCTCCAATCCAATACTTTGGCTGATTCTTTGAAACTTGGGTAAGGTAAAAATGTTTGCATTAGTATTCAGGTCTCCTTCCGAAATTGTTCTTTTCGATTCTTTTTTTCCAATGTCTTTTATATAAGAATAACTGCCACATAAAATAAATAGCCTTTCCTATATCTTCAACAAACCATTTGACTTTTAATAAGTAGTACATAAAAATCTCAAAACTTAAAAAAATCTGAATAGTCATCTTTATAAAAGGTCCACGCCAGATAGAGAACTAATAATGTAATACCCAATCCTAAATATAACTCCATAACTAAACTCCTTATTTGATTTGTAAATTTTGTAATTGTTCTGGAACATTTTTCTGTATGTAATGTTGAATAACAAACGCCTCAACTAAATGTGTGAAGAACCAAAAGAAACAAATCATCGGTACGAATATCTGATAATCCATTCCTAACTTCTCAATCCCCAACCACACAAAAAATATCATTCCAATACTTTTGGTTAAGAATCCTACACCACTAAATGCAAAACCCATAACACTTCCCCTCATCACCGTAACATAAATCCCTATACACATATGCATTAGATTTAAAAATATCGGTGCTAAAAATCCTAATAAAAAATACTCAATCATTGAAAATATCTCTCTCTAATTCTTTAGATAAATTCATAATAACTACAACTGCCAAAGTCCAAAATAATATATCAGTCATTACCAACTCCGAAGTATTCTAATATACCCCAAACCACGGCAATACTCAATACAAAAAATAATATGTAACTCATTTCTTCTCCTGTTTATTTTTATTAAATATTTTTTCCCAATTCTTATCGAATCGTTTCTTATCTGATACTCTACTCTTATCACCTTTTCCAGCATCAGAATATTTTGTTGTTTCTTTTTTACTCATTTTATACCTATAAGTTTCAGTTACCCCTGCTGCAATAATACCGATTACAAGACACCATAGACTAAATTTAGTTGGACCTAAGTGCCAGGCCGATTCCATTAATGGATTATCTGATTCAATCACTCAACACCCAACCATCTTTCAGAAACTTTTCTGTTTTTTTGTACTTCAACACTTTTACAGCATCACCTTTTTTAATTGTAACTATTTGGTTACGACCTGGTTTCTTTACTGCTCTATACGTAGTATCTATTTTTCTATCCATACAAACAATACCATTTAGATGATCTATTTCGTGTTGAACACATATTGATTCTAATAACCTATTTTCTTGTTCATTAACTTTGTTCTCTTCTTCCCATTGACCACGAACATCTTGTAACGAATCTGCCCCACTAAAAAACCATCCACTCTCTGATTGAGCGGTTGTTATATGTACATCACGATAACGTTTTGTATGTACACCTTTTTTTGGAAAACTTAAACAACCCTCATAGTAATTTATTTCGTGTTCAAGTGAGACGATTTTTGGGTTAATGAGAACCAAAGGTTCAATAACATTGACAACGGCCACCTGTGCATCAATTCCCACTTGATTCGCTGCCAACCCAATGCCGTACCCTCTTTTGTTAAGTATCTGAAATAATTCTGTGGCAATAGTTCTTCCTTCTTCAACGGACACCTCTTTTAGTTTTTTATTGATTAAAGGGTTTTCATGTTTTAAACAATCAATTACGCTTCTCATAAACCCCACTATAAAATTCGTATAACATATTACAATATTTTAATTCTTTCTTGGTCAAAGATTTACCATCACTCAATAACCTATCTAACTTAGTAACAAATGTTAAATCATCTTTCCACTCAATTGTTACATCACCTTGAAGTTCATTGTAAAATTTTCTTGGTGGAATAAAATAATCATCGTTATGACCGACTTTATATTTGTTATCCTCAGCCCACATTATCATCGTGTGATTAAGATGTTTTATTTTTTTGTGTACTTCGGTCAATCGTCTTTTACCCAAACACCACGAAGATATTCTTTCAATAAACCATTCTCAGCTTTTCTACGAATTTTGTAGTCCTCAAAGTCTTCACCTTCAAGTCTTTTAGGCCCTTGTAGTCCAGTGGAAATTTGATATCTTTCTTCAAGGTATCTTTCTTGTGTAAGATATTTTTGTCTTGGTTTACCTTCACCAGGTTTGGTTATTTTTTTCATTGGTTTTAATGTCATTTTAATTCCTTAAAATCTTGGGTTATTATTATTTTCTGAAACATGATAGGCTATGTATATTAAAATACACACAACTAAAAATTCGAACATTATTCACCTACCTTTTTTCTATAAAGTTCTGCGTCATTTTCATCACGAGCTAAAAATTTAGTACCATCTTTGAGAGTGAAAGTTTTGTAGTCTTTCCATTGACCTTTAGTTTTCTTTTTTGACATTCATTGTCTCCTTGTATAATTTGTCAATTGATTTTGTATCTCCACCTTGTTTGATGAGAGCCTCTTTTCTTGTCATTATTGTTAATGGAACATCTGCTAATGATGGTGGTCTACCCCATTCATCACACATTATCTTCTGTTCCAACCATTCTTTTTTAGACATTTATTTTATCCTTTAAGTAGTTAAGTATATCACCTAAATAAACA
>MDSW01162679.1_pt1 | contig 15601 bp, 13 predicted proteins | sample 811171 | NCBI WGS metagenome assembly MDSW01 (sample SAMN05326641, study PRJNA326480) | marine metagenome | isolation source: seawater | place: Atlantic Ocean: North West | collected 2012
CATTGATGATTCCCATCACAAGAGGTCGGCTTTTGCCGCTGCCCTCTAAGACTGCCATGTTAACATCCCTGCCTGCGGCAGGTTTTATGACATGCGGGGGTTCAGGTGTACCTATGTCTGAAGGCGAGGGGATGATTGATGACATACATAATGACCCTGAATCTGATGAAATAATTATGCCGAGTGAGGAAAAATTGTTGTTCGCAGATCGTATTTTCACTAGATTGAAACCCTCTGCAATTGGTGAGATCCCAGGTATGATTCACAAGAAAGCAAAAACAGTAGGTGGGATATTCGCAGGTTATGCTGTATTCTGGTGGTTGACAGTACTCCAGGCGAAAGATGAGCCTGCCTTTGAATCAATTTTCTTTGGACCTGAATTTCTGACAATTACAATTCTAGCACCTTGCTTGATTTTCCTTGGTTCTCTTCTTTCTGATTTTAGTAGAGAACTAGGACAACTATTCCCGGGATTGGCTAGTGGAATCATGTTCGTTTTGGCAGTTCTGTACACTTTCGAACCAGCAATAATGGGCTTGATTGGAGATGTAGACACTGGAGATGCGATCTGGAAAACCTTCAGGTTAGCAGTTCTATGTACTACGGTTCTGATGGCTGCAAAATTGTTGATTGATGCATGGTTGCTAGTTTGGGTCAAAGAATTCATGGAAAAGAACCCTGGTATTTTCTTCTCAATCGATGGGGAAGAATTGCAGAATTCTGACCAAGATATTATTGAAACCGAGGCTTGAAATCAAGAACCCCCTCGGAGTTGACATGAGCGAGAGACTTGATGTCCTTCGTCTAGGATACCGCAAGGGAAGGGATCCTAGAATAACTACTCACATTGCACTCGTTGCTAGAGCAATGGGAGCTGATGGATTCCTCCTTGCTGGTGATGAAGATAAAGAGATGTTTGAGAATCTAAATTCGGTTAGCAAAAGGTTTGGAGGAACTCTTGAGACAGAGCATGTAAGTGGAATGGGGCATCTGAAACGTCATGTGGCGAATGGAGGAGTTGCAGTTCACCTTACAATGTATGGTGAACCATTTAGGAAAGCTATACCGAAGATACGCCGAGACCGACCAGTTGTTATTGTGGTCGGAGGAGCGAAAGTGCCAGGTGATGTTTACAAGATATGTCAGCATAATGTCGCTGTAGGAAATCAGCCTCATTCGGAAGTTGCTGCATTAGCACTATTCATGGATGCCTGGTTTGGTGAATCTGCAAGTGAAAGGAACTTCGACGACGCTCGGCTCATTATTGAAGGCACTAACGACGGTAAGTTAGTTCACGATATGAGAGAAGAAGAATAGTTTGTAAGTGAGTCTCTACAAACTGCGCTGTGAGTTAATTATTCGTAAAATATGTGATAGTCAAGATTTAGGCCACTCATTAGAGTGCCTTGCGAATGATTATACCCCCTATACAATCAGCAAATTTGATGTCGGGTGAGTGGTCTCAGAAAGGAGATACCTCTCTCGGGGATCGTGTTCTCCTAGTTGATGCTACGGACGAAATCAATGCAGGTGCAACAATACCGCCTACTGCATCAGGAGATGGAGTGCTATTATTGGCCGATGGAAGTCGTTTTACTGGCAAATTATTCGGGGCAAATGTTTGGGGAGAAGGAGAGTTAGTTTTCACAACAGGGATGACTGGATATCAGGAATCTTTGACAGACCCTTCGTTCGCTGGACAGGTTCTTACTTTCACATATCCGTTGATTGGAAACTATGGTATTCATCACGGAACCTCGGAATCTGCCGGAGTATGGCCTAGAGGAGTTGTAGTACGCCATGCGATGAAAAACCCAGATCACAGAGATTCTATCGCAAGTCTTAGTGATTTCTTGGCTTACCACAATGTTCCTGGAATTGAAGAAATTGACACTAGAGCAATTACTCGTAGAGTTAGAGAGTATGGATGTGTTCTGTGTGTATTCGGGCCGTTAGAGGATGAAGATGCTCTAAAACAGCACCTTTCTCAATTGACATCTCCCGAATTGGAGGACTTAGTGGACTTGGTTTCGATTAATGAACCTGTAATCGTTAACGAAGGAGCTAAAGATAAACTCGGGAACCCTTTGCCGAGAATTGCAGCCATAGATTGTGGGATCAAGTACAACATTCTCCGCAGTTTATGTTGCCAATTTGAAGTGGTTTGGTGCCCCCCTCATACCACGTTCAAACAAGCACAATCTTACGGCATAGTTGCATTATTTTGTTCAAACGGTCCAGGCGATCCAGCTCATTCAGGAAAAGCAACAATGGCAAGAAATACACTTGCAGAGGCAGTTAAAGCAAATATTCCGGTAATGGGAATTTGTCTAGGACACCAGTTATTGGGGCTTGCAAGTGGTTTGCAGACATACAAGATGCGATATGGGCACAGGGGTGCAAACCAGCCATGTGTGGATTTAGAAAGTGGAAGAGTTTGGATAACTAGCCAAAACCACGGTTTCGCAGTAGCAGACCCCGATGCAGGAATGCTAGCGGCCCACCCTTCAGGTGCATGTTCTCCTGAAGGTGAAAATCTCCACGGTGAGCAAGTTAAGGTTCGATTTGTAAATGCGAATGATAGAACAGTCGAAGGGCTAGACATTGTTGACAAATCTGTTTTCACTGTTCAATTCCATCCTGAAGCCGCACCTGGGCCTCATGATGCCTATCCTCTGTTTGCACGATTCCGTGAAATGGTTGATGCCCATTATGGAGGTGGAAATTGATGCCACGTCGAGAGGACTTAGAGACAATCCTAGTTCTTGGTTCAGGGCCTATCAAAATTGGGCAAGCTGCAGAATTCGATTTCTCCGGTTCCCAAGCAGTTCAGGCATTAAGAGAAGATGGATACAAAGTAATCCTAGTCAACTCTAATCCTGCAACGATTCAAAATGACCCTGAGATGGCTGACAAGGTCTACATCGAGCCTCTTTTGCCAGACACTATTCGTCGAATTTTGGAAATCGAAAGACCTGATGCTTTGTTAGCAGGAATGGGTGGCCAAACAGCCTTGAACATCGCTAGTGAATTAGCCCACGCAGGTGTATTGGACGAACTTGGTGTAGAGTTGATTGGCTCTGATTTAGATGCAATCGATAAGGCAGAAGACAGGGATCTATTCAATCAGGTTTGTCTCGGAATAGATTTGCCTATCTCGGAAGCAATCGCTTGTAATTCAATGGATGAAGTACTTGCAGCGGCTGATGAAATTGGAAGTTGGCCAATTTTGATTCGTCCAGCATTCACTCTTGGAGGGCTAGGTGGAGGAACTGCTTGGAATACTGGAGAACTAGTAGAAATAGCAACATTGGGGCTAAGAAATAGTAGAATTGGCCAGGTACTCATAGAAGAGAGCATCCTAGGGTGGCAGGAGTACGAATACGAAGTAATGAGGGATACTGCTGATAATGCTACCATTGTGTGTACAATGGAGAATATCGATCCAATGGGTGTTCATACAGGTGAATCAACTGTTGTTGCTCCAGTTCAATCATTGTCCGATAGGGATCACATGCAACTCAGAGACATGTCTCTGTCTCTGATACGTGAATTGAATATCAAAGGAGGCTGTAATGTACAGTTTGCAGTTAACCAATCAACAGGGGAAGTAAGAGTCATCGAAGTGAATCCTCGTGTTTCGAGGTCATCCGCTCTTGCATCGAAAGCTACAGGATATCCGATTGCTAGAATGGCTGCAAAGATTGCAGTAGGATATACCTTAGATGAATTACCAAATCCAATTACTGGAGAAGGAACCACTGCAGCGTTCGAACCAACTCTAGATTATTGTGTTGTAAAAATTCCAAGGTGGCCATTCGATAAATTCCGAACTGCAGATAGAACACTAGGGACTTCAATGAAGTCAACAGGTGAGGTAATGGCAATTGGTCGGTGCTTTGAAGAAGCATTCCTGAAAGCTTGGGCGTCTTTGGAACAAGGTGCACCTCATCCCCGTCCGCTTACTAGAGCGGACGAATCCGAAGGAGAAGGAATGGCTGAGCGTGCCTATGAGCAACTATCTGACAAAGTACTAATCGATTGGTTAAGAATAGCCACAGACCGCAGAATGGGTGCCGTAATTGAGGCGTTCCGTAGAGGATGGAGTATCGAAAGGGTCCATGAAATTACTAGGATAACTCGATGGTTCTTGTATGGATTCCAGAGAATTGCTAATGTTGAAAATGAAATTGTTGCGAGGTCTTGCAATCCTAGAGATTTGAGTCCAGAGGAATTGAGAAAGTGGAAGAGTTTCGGTTTCTCTGATGGACATATTGCTGATGCTTTGTCTGGATTCCCTGCATCGGGTCTCAAAGAAGTTGCAGAAAATAAAAGCGAGCAGGCTGTGATGAAGGCACGTCACAGTCATGCTGTTCATCCAATATTCAGGATGGTTGACTCTTGTGCAGCCGAATTCGCTGCTAAGACTCCTTACTACTACTCAACTTACGAACCTCACGGTGACAACCGAATCGATATATTGCCAGACCTGGAAAGTCGTGTCAAGCGAAGACAAGTCGTGATAGGTTCCGGTCCGATAAGAATCGGACAAGGAATCGAGTTTGACTACGGATGTGTTCACGCTGTAAAAGCGATTAGAGAAGCAGGAATGGATGCAGTACTGATGAATAACAATCCCGAAACAGTTTCCACGGATTTCGATACCTCAGATCGACTGTATTTCGAACCTTTGACATTAGAATATGTCACAGAAGTTCTACTTCGAGAGAATGCTCATGGGATTTTGCTTCAATTCGGTGGGCAGACAGCCATTAACCTAGCACTGCCACTTGAAGCTAGACTTCCTGTTCTCAATATGGATTTAGAAATTCTAGGTACAAGTTGTGATGCAATCGATGAAGCAAGCGATAGAGAAAGGTTCGAAGCCTTCGCAGAAAGAATCGGTTTGCAAATGCCTCGGGGTGCAACTGGGACTAGTGCCGATGATGTTAGGAGTGCTGTAGAAAAAATCGGATATCCGGTTCTAATTCGTCCATCATATGTATTAGGTGGAAGGGGTATGGAGATACTTGCCAATGAGAAGCAGTTGGAGGCTTATCTTACAGAAGCATATCTTGCTCCTGACAAGCCCTTGCTAGTAGATGAATATCTGGGTCATGCAATTGAATTGGACGTTGATGCTGCATCCGACGGTAAAGAAGTCCTAATTGGAGCAGTTATGGAACATCTCGAAGAAGCAGGGATTCACTCGGGTGATTCAACATGCTTCATCCCAACACAGAACATCAATGATGAGATGTTAGAACGTGTAAGGGAACAAACCAAGAAAATTGGAATAGGGCTGAAAATTCATGGATGTTTCAATATACAATTTGCTATACAAGGAGACAATTTGTATTGTCTTGAAGTAAATCCAAGAAGCAGTAGAACTGTCCCGTTTGTTGCAAAAGCTACTGGTGTTCCAATGGCTAGAATTGCTGCTAGAGTAACTTTAGGAATAGAACTCAGCGAACAAGAAATTCCAGAGGCTACTTCCGGTCATGTAGCTGTAAAAGCACCTGTTTTCCCGTTCATCAAGTTACAAGGGCTGGATCCTGCACCAGGGCCTGAAATGAAGTCTACTGGCGAAGTTTACGGTTCTGATGTCAGGGCCGATGTGGCATATCTCAAAGCCAGACTGGCAACAGAGATACCTGTTGCCAAAGAAGGTGGAGCGTATCTCACGGTACGAGATGAAGATAAAGAGGGATTAATTCCAGTTGCTAAGCAACTTCAGGAAATGGGCTTCACAATCTATGCGACTCCAGGTACTGCAGATTCGATTAGAGCAAACGGAATCGATGTTCAAACCGTCTATAGAATAAATGATAGAAAGCACCCAGATGCTCTTGATTTAATGCGCAAAGGACAGGTTTCATTTATCGTAAATGTACCTACAGTTTCCGGTGGAGCAGTTAGGGATGGTAACATGATGAGAAGGCTAGCAGTCGAAATGAATATTCCATTCGTCACTACAATGTCTGGTGCTATAATGGAAGTGTCTGCAATCAAGGCGAATCGCGAGGTTGACTTGGTGCCAATGATACTGAAAGTGAACTACTAATCAACATGCATCGTATGCTTCAATGATGTACTCAGTAAGCGGGCTAGTCCATGCTAGGTCACTAATTCCATCCTTGCCTTCAGAATCATAGACTCTTACTACATCTTGGACTCGTACATTGCCATCACTTGATCTTGCCAAAATCGTCTTTGGTTTCAAGACCTTTCCAGAGCCGTGAGGGTCATAGATGGTGTCCAGTGCTTCAGCCAAGAACCAATCTGCTTTATCTGCAGGTTTTCCTTCAAAGGTTTTCTTTGGCCGCTTGGCACCGAACAATCCACCTGCCTTTTTCTTAGGAGAAGTGGCATTGGATTTCTTCTTCGCAGAAGCAGTTGAAGATTTGGATGCACTAGCAGTCTTCTTTTTGCTGGAGTCTTTAGTCGCTACACTGCGGCCTTCAAATTCTGCTTCAAGCTCTTTTCTGATTTCTTTCTCTAGTTTCTTTCTAAGAGCATTTTCATCAACAGATTTTGCATCTTTCTTGATGTTTTCAATGACGGTTAGGTAGTGAGAAGCAACTTGGATTAGTGAAGTTTCCATACTTGCTTCAAGTTGCATTGAAACAACATCGCCGGAAGAATCCCTCCACTTCCTCCATTGTAACATTGTGTTGGAATGGATATCAGAACCACACTTAGGGCAGAATGATCTCTTTGGAGGTTTGAGAACAGGAATTGAACGCATAGCTTCAGGGTCGATACCTTCGTGTTCACCGCTGGATACATCATGAATGTGCGTACTTGCTTCCATTCCTAAGTTCATTGCATCTCTGAATAGTCCTTCAGAAAGGTCTAGGTCTCCTTTCTGGACCAATACCCAACCATCAGTTCCTCTAACAGTAGCACGAACAGCGGCAGCAGCAGCTTCAGATTCACCAAATTGATAGTTTGTGAATGCGCTTTCACTTACTTCTGCTTTTTCGGTATCTTCGCTAATTTCTGAATCATCATCATCCGCTGGGGCAGCGATTCCTAGAAGAATCGGATTAGCTCCTTCCTCAACTTTAGCAATCATATCGAATTTCTCTGCCATGGACAAGTCATCACGGGTTCTAATGACGTCTTTTAGTTGATTCAAATCGTGCCCAGTTGCAGTAATTGGACCTCTTACAGTGAGGTCATTTCCACAAGATAGACAAAACTTCGAAGCGGGTTCGACGCTAGCCTCACAACTGGGACAATACACTCCGGCCATGACACGCCAACATCAGTAGGCCCCTTTCAATAGAACGGTTCAGATACTTCGTATCTGTTGAATTTGCTTAATTTGGAGTTTAGCCGAGTAAATCAAGGACCCTATTTCTCTCCAGCTCAGACAAAATCGGCGCCAATCTTGGGCCTTTTTCTACTCCTAATATTGCGAGATATAGGTTTCTGTAGCCTTCTTTCGGGCTGATTTCATTATTTTTGAAACAGGAAGAAATGGCCTCGCCAATTGCCTTTGGATTCCAATCACACTCTCCTAATGATTTGGTAAGTGCACTAGAAATATTGCTGTCAATGCCTGGCATCATCTCATTTCGAACACTGATGCGCAGTTCCGTTGGGAAGTGAGCGCCGTCAATCCAATTTCTCATTCTTGCTAATTTATCTGAAATATTACTACCTAAGGATTGAACAATTTCTTTGTCACCCTTTACTTGTGCAAGCATTGCCAAATGTCTGAAAGAAACAGATGAACTTGCAGAATCTCCAATTCGACTCATTCGAAGTGCACCTTCAGCGTCTTCTAGTGCGACTTTTTGTCTTCGTGAGAGTTCTTCATCAGCCATTTCTGATTTTAGATCTCTGGAAAATAATCTCTCGTACTCATCAGCTAGTTCAACCAAAGACATGCCTGCGTCGAATGTAATGGCTTTCTTGGGTTTAGTTGAAGCAATAAGATAACGTAGAATTTCAGGAGGAACCAATTCCAGCGCCTCTAAGGGTCCAATGGTATTACCAGTGGATGAGGACATTGCGCCTTGGCCCTTTAGTGAAATCCACTCGTAAACGAGAGGATGTGGAGGTGTGTCGCCAAACAGAACAGAAATTTCCTTTCCTGTAGCGTATGACCCCCCCGCTGCACCGTGGTCTTTCCCAAATGGCTCACATGTAACTCCTATCCAACCCCATTTGGCAGGCCAGTCGATTCTCCATGGAAGTTTACCCTCCGCTTTATTGAGATCGGATTTACCTGTCTTGCCGTCCTGCGTCCAGTGAACATATGGCCATTCGAAACCTGTTACTGTAACTCCATCTAGACTTCCGTTGTGACCATAGGGATTGTATGGGAACCAATCTGCAGCAAGTTCTCGACTACTTACTCGCTCTATTATCTCCCTAATTTCATGTGCTTTTTCACAAGCGATTCGGGACTTTTCAGCGAACTCACCATTTGCATAAGATGTGTAATTATCGATTATTCTTGGTCGAACATCAATTTGTTCAAGTGCTGCTAAAAAAGGCTCAAGGAAATGTTCTGCGTAACTTCTACCATCATTACCAGGATTTCCATTTTCATCAGGCGCAGGAATAGTGGCCAATGCACATCCGATGTACTGTTCATATGAATCTGATAAAAAAGGATACACCTTTCTAAGTGGATCTGCAGAATCTACAATGAATACAAATTCGGCATCCATTCCAGCATCCTTACAAGCCCTAGTGACCATGTCACCAGTTAGTATCTCCCTCAAATGACCAATATGGAATTCACCACTAGGAGTGATTCCTGATGCGATGATGTGTTTGTTTCCTCGCTGCGACAAAGTTTGTGCAGCAAAGTCGGCCCAGTGCAAAATTACCACCTCAGACTAATGCAGCTCTAATTACGCCTCTTAATGGCACTTCATCGATTTCATTCCTAGCGGTCTTATTGACTAGTACCAAGCAAAGTGCTACTTCTGCACCTGCCTCACGCATAGCCTCAATCGTGCGAGACATGGTCACTCCTGTCGAGAGTACATCATCGACTATAGCGACTCTCTTGCCGGCAACTTGCCCATATTTGTTTGATAACGAGCCCTTACCTGGGCCTCCATCTACATTCCTGTGTATTGCGACTTCACATCCTAATTGGCTAGCCACTTCATTTGCAAATAGCACTCCATTGATGGAAATTCCAACGACTGTGTCTATACTATCTCCACATTCCTCATCCGCAACATCAGCCATGATGGCGCCTATTGCTGCGATACGTTGAGGGCGAACTCCGATAGTTCTCCAACCAATTTGAACATCTTCTGGTTTTTCATTAGTGGTGCTTTCTGCCAATAGCCAAGAAATAGTGTCTTGTGAAAGTGACAATTCATCTGCGATTTGTTGAGAATTGAGTCCTTCTTTTCGCAAATTGGAGGCCATGTCCCTCAATTGCTCTATGCTCAAATTTTGCTCCATATTCTATTCGAGGCGTCTATCAGACATCAAACCATCGTTTCAAAATGTTAGAACAGGCGGAAACCCTCAAATGGGGCGGGCTCGGCGAGTGTTATGATGTCAGACTTCGAGTACGAGTCTTTGCTAGACCGCGCCAGGTCAAATATTCCTGAGGAAATCTCCAATCGCGCAAGATGGACATTGCCAGATCCTCAAATTATGATTGAAGGTTCAAACACAATTTTCAGAAACTTCACAGAGGTAGTAAATCACATGGATAGAGATGACAATCACGTTTACCAATTCATGTTGAATGAATTAGGTACAGCTGGATCTAGAGATGGACCACGTGCGAGATTCAAAGGACGAATACCTCCTAAGAGATTGAAGAAAGCAATTGTCAACTATGTGAATACATACATCAAATGTGTTCAATGTAATGCACCAGATACTCATTTTATCAAGCAGGACAGAACTACTTTGTTGAAGTGCCAAGCATGTGGTGCTACAAGACCAGTCAAGCTTTGATATCGAGCAAAAATTGTGATGGCAATTTGCCACCATCCATATATTCTACCAAACTAGGTATTGCTGCCTTGGTAATTTTGAACCATTCTCCTTGAGGATAAATGACGCATGTCGGTCCACTTTCACAAAAATCTAAGCAACCAGATTTTTGAACTCTAACATCAGTCATTCCTTTTTCTTTCGTAGCCAGTTTGAATTCCCTCATCAATTCAAGAGATTCTTTCTCACTACAACAACCCCTGATAGAACCCTCAGGTCTTGTATGGCCACAGACGAAGGCGTGCATTCTATAGCCTGGTACATCTCTGCCTTTAGGATCCATTCCTGAACACTCCATCGATGGATTCTGCTAACTTGTGATCTCGTTCTGTAATTGAATCGGTATCGTGGCTCCAAGTCCTAACGCAAACACTACCCCAGGATAGAACAAATTCAGCATGATGGTCTTGTTCTTCACACACTTGACCGGCTTTATTGACGAATTCGAGTGCTGTTATGAAGTCTGGAAATGTGAACTTTTTCTCGAGGTGATGATTTTCAACGACTTCCCAAGTCAAGAAATCATCCCCAAAGGTGAGAGTCATCATTGCCTTTGGTCTTTTTCTCGACCTTTTCATGCAGATTTGTGCGGCGCTTTTGATCTGCTCTTTCAAACTCCAACAATTCCTTGTCATCTATGTATGCTGGACGTGTGTGTGCTACTAATACAATTTTGACGATAACTTCTCGAGCGATATAAGCATGCTCGCCTTCTGAAGTTAGAATCTCAAGCGATGATTTGCCAGAAGATAATAATCTTCCACGAACCCATGTTTCATCATCATCTCTGAATGCTCTCGCATCAAGTTGAATTTCCACTAAGTCATCCTTTCTCAGACCGTGTCTGCGCTCCATAAGATCGCCAGTATGAACGCTCTGTATGTCACTAATCTCTGGGGAACCTAATTCTTCCCACATGCTTCTAGCCCAGTCTGGTAAGTCCGACATGCTTGGGTGTCGGGGCTCCTCCTTCTAAGCACTGACGCATGCAAAACTTACCTACTGATTGAAAAATAGGACGCTACACCGTCGTAATGGAGGGCTCGCTGTGAAAGTAGTATGGAGGGATTTAGTCACCGTACTTACTGAAGAAGAAGTTCTCGACAAAGGTTTCAGTCGTGCGAAAAAATCTGCTGATAGAGTAGATGACCCAGTCAAGGTTTTTCGAGTTCGTAAGCAGCTTACCAGGATGGTGCAGACTGCTGCGGATGTAATGTCTCAATATCTTGAAGATACTGAGCGCTCTTGGCCGAGTTTAGATCAGATGCCAATATTTGACAAAGCAATGGTAGATGCTTGTGTAGGATGTGATGATTACCGCCATCACCTTTCCATGCTGGGTTGGGCTTCCAAACAGATGCGAAAAATCGCTAAACAAAATTCTGACAAAATCATTAGGACTGCACGATTTGAAGTAATGCATGATGCTCGAAAAGAAGCATATGGGAGGATATCAAGCATTATGAGGAGAGTTGGACCCTCTTTAGATTGGCTTCACAAGAGCAGAATGATTCTCAGGGAGTTACCTGTTATTGACCAAGTTTGTCCAACAATTGTAGTCTGTGGAGCGCCAAATGTTGGAAAGAGTGCATTCATCTCCTCGCTATCTAGCGGAAACATGGAAGTCAATCACTATCCGTTCACTACAAAACAACTTCACGTAGGGCACTTCAAACATCGTCGTGTTCCTCACCAAATGGTGGATACACCAGGTTTACTCGATAGGCCCATGGATGATAGAAATGCTATCGAAATGCAAGCCATTGCTGCCATTGAACACGTTGGAAGTTTGTGCATTTTCTTGATGGATATCTCTGAGCAATGTGGTACAACTTTGGAAGATCAGCACAATTTATTGGAAGAAGTCAAATCATTATTGCCAGAAATTGACATGATTGTTGTAGTCTCTAAGGCTGACTTGATGGAGCCTAAGCCTGAAAATTGGAATGATGTGAAATTAGCTGAATCCGAATGGGATGGAGAAGGAGAGCCAGAACTACCTGTATTAATTGACGAAGAGGGCTGTGTTACTATATCATCAATGGATGATGTTGGAGTTACTGCTCTTAGATTGGAAATAGTCAGGCGCTGTAAAGCAAATATGTCCTCTGACCCTTTGACCTTACCAGATGGATGGCACCGTCAGTCCTAGAAAATTCCAACCGAACGAAGTAAGATTGGAACGAAAAATATTCCAACGAAGATGAAGAACATTATCCTCATCATTTTGTCATTCTTTTCTCGTTTCTCTAACGCCGATCCACAATCTATGCTCTTACAAATGCGAGGTTCTGCCTTTGCATCGATGTTGATTCCACAAATTCTGCAATGCTTGTGTGCAGTAAGGTGAGAAGTTACCTTACTTCGTGTGTTGTTGATTTTCTTGCTAACCTTGTCTTTAATCGCCTTTGCATCAACCATTCTATCACTCAGCCTTTACTAAAGTTCCAATGAAGGGTCTTCCTTCGAGAGCATCCTCTACTCTGCTCAAATCTCTACCGTCTAGAACAGCTAACCTGATTCCAGCATCCATTGCCCATTTCACTGCGATTGGGTCAACCGCAGCTGATTCTCCAGGGCTCAAAGCCTCAGTGCCAGTTATTTCCGCTAATTCTGTGAGTGTCAATTCCTCTATTGGTTTTGCTTCAGGATTTGTTCTAGGGTCGCTATCGTGAATATGGCTAACATTTGTTGCAATCACGCAGTGAGGTGCCCCACAATCTCTTGCAAGTGCGACTGCTACAGCATCGGTAGTATGGCCGGGAGTAGTTCCACCCATGACCACAATATTGTGAGTTTCTAGCAGGTCTGAAGCTTCGCTAGTTGTCACAGGGATTGATGGGCTAACATTGCACCCAATATCAATCAAAGATTGTTGCAAAATGGTAGCATTCAATCTTGTTGCAGATATGCCGACAGTGTCTAGTCTATAGGGGTCTGAGAATGAATCTTTAGCTAGATTGATTGCTTCTCTGGCTGGAAGTCCTCCACCTACTACGATCCCCAATCTCCTACCATTGCCTTCGAAGTGAACCGCCATTTGGCGAAGTTGCCCGAACCAAATTGAGCGCTGCTCTGCTTCTTCAGGCCGCAGAAGCGAACCGCCTAGGGCGATAATTTGGGTCGGCATCGATACTCCGTGAAAGACGCCCATTCAATATGGTTCCTTCTCAGAAGCCTTCAAAGTCCTCGCCTCAGCCCTTAAGGCTGGGGGAGACCTGTATGAGTGATGATCCAGAACAGGCCACTCGCCGATTAAAACTAAAATTGGCTCTTGAAGACCTTCGGGAAATGAAAGGTTTCGGAACTGAATTGGTCACTGTAATCATCCCACCTGATAGACAGGTTTCTGATGCCAGACAAATGTTACAAAATGAGCATGGGCAGGCTGCTAACATCAAATCTAAATCAACAAAAAAGAATGTTCAAGGTGCAATTGAATCAGCAATTTCTTCACTTTCTAAGTACCGAGATGCTGGAGACAGAGGGATTGCTCTGTTCACAGGTTCAATTATTGTTGGCAACAACAAAACAAGACACATCACAGTGGTAATTGACGACCTGCCTCAACCTTTGCTATCATTTAGGTATCGTTGTGACTCCAAGTTTGAATTGACCCAATTAGAAGATATGCTCATCGATAAGAAATCGTATGGATTGTTTGTTATCGATCGTGCTGAGGCAGCCTATGGTATTGCCACTGGCAAACGAATACATGTACAGGAATTCCTGGTTTCTAACATCATGGGCAAACACCGACAAGGTGGTCAATCTGCTCAGAGATTCGAGAGGCTAATTGAAGAGGCTGCTCACAAGTTTTTCAAGAGAGCAACTGAGCATGCTTGTTCATACTGGCTACCAGAACTAGAAAATATCCAAGCGATAATTATTGGAGGACCTGGTGCTACCAAGGATTTCGTAGTCAAGAATGACTACTTCCATCACGAGATTGTTAAGAAAATCGCAAAGACAACTTTCGATGTTGGTTATTCGAATGAAAGCGGCGTTAGAGAATTAGTCGACAATGCTGGTGGACTGATGGGTGAGATTGAATTGGATGCTGAACGTCAAGTTGTGACTGAATTCTTAGAGGAATTGATCAAGACAAGTCCAAAGGCAACCTACGGTGAAGCGATGATTCGACAAGCTCTGGAACAAGGGGCTGTTGCAAAACTGCTTATCAGTGAAGGTATGAGGAAAAACGTTGTTGACATCAATTGTAATTCATGCGGGCATGACTGGACAGTAAGTATTGGTCGGACAGATGCGTTACCCGCCTGTCCAAAATGTAAAGCCGACGGCGATGATTTGCGTGAAACGAGTTCAGTTTCACTAATCGACGAGTTTTCAATGTTGGCTGCAAAGGGTCGCTCAGAAGTGAAGTTCATTTCTATTGATACCGAAGAAGGCGCTCAATTGGCTTCTGGCTTCGGAGGATTAGCAGCGGTTCTTCGCTATCCAATGATGTGAGGTGTAGACATGAATAATCTCAGGAAGATCATCGAACCATCTCTAGAGTCAGCGTTGGCAGAGATAGGTGTCTCGGGCGATTTCTGGAAGAAAGCGTTGGGAACTAGTAGAGAAAAATCACAAGGAGATTTATCCCTGCCTTGCTTTCCGTTTGCTAAACAGTTAGGACGTAATCCTGCAGAAATTGCTGAACAGTTGGCATCTTCTCTCTCAGGTGATTTCGAAGTCGCTGCAGCTGGTGGTTACTTGAATTTCAAAGCGAAGTCAGAATGGCTTGCTAGAAACATAATGAGTATGGATTTAGTTCCTGGGGATACTAAAGTTCTGATAGAACATACTAGTGCTAATCCAAATGGACCATTTCATGTGGGTCGTGCGAGAAACGCAATACTCGGGGATACTCTTGTTCGTCTTAACCGACTTTATGGGAATGAAGTACGCGCAGAATACTATGTTGACGACATGGGTAAACAAGTGGGGGTTCTAGCTTGGGCACTATCCAACCTATCTAAGCAGCAAGTGGATGAAATTCTTGATGATGTTGACAGTATCAATCCTCGCTGGGAAGGTAAAAAAGATCATGAAACAGTAAGGTGGTATCAAGCTGCACAAAGTTTACGCTCGAATGAAGGCGTAGAAGATATTGAAGAAGCAATAGGCAAATTAGTTCATGCATCTGAACACGGTGACGATGCAGTTCTTGCCCAATTCGAGCAGGCTTACAAGCCAGTTCTCGATGGTATGCTGGAAACTCTTTCTCGATTGGGAATAGAATTTGATACTTTCACAAAAGAATCTGAGTTTGTTGTTAATGGTTCAGTTTCCGCTTTGATGGAGAGGCTAGAGGGTCTTGAGATACACGGGGTTGCAGATAACGGTGCTCACTTCTTGGATTTAGGTCAAAGAGGGCTCAAAGGGAAAACTGAATTCTTCTATAGAAGAGGTGATGGCTCTTCACTATATGCTACTAGAGATATTGCTTACCACATGTGGAAATGGCAACAGTGTGACAATTTAATCAACATCCTTGGTGAAGATCACAAGTTACAAGCAAAGCAAGTTGGAATGACTCTAACAGAATTAGGCGAAAAAGTTCCTAATGTGATGTTCTATGCTTTCATTAAATTGCCAGAAGGTAAAATGA
>MDSW01014206.1_pt1 | contig 15595 bp, 14 predicted proteins | sample 811171 | NCBI WGS metagenome assembly MDSW01 (sample SAMN05326641, study PRJNA326480) | marine metagenome | isolation source: seawater | place: Atlantic Ocean: North West | collected 2012
ACCAGCATTATATAAATTTTTATCAGAAGATCTTAATGGTTTTTTCCAGTCTCCATAAGCAAATGTTAAATACTCTTCTGGAGGATTTGGACAATTAAATTTTCTTCCAAAAAGTTCTACTTTTGAAAAATTATCTAAAAATTTTGATGGCACAGAGTAATCTGTTCTCCAATAAACATCTTTTATTTTTGAATAATTCCAACCAAAAACTGTATATCCTGTTACTTCTAGTGGATATTTACCTCTAAAAAAAATTTTTAAATCATCTTTTTTCTTATTAATACTCAATATCTTAAATCCAGCCTTGATAAGTTTTTCTTCTAAAAAACCAATTTTGTGGACAAGTTCATCAGAAATAACACTAATATCAACTCCCCAATCCCATTTAACAAAATTTTTTTCTCTAATTGCTCCCAATAAAATTCCTGTTTGTAAAAAGTATTCAATGTTTAATTGATCTAAAATATCACAAATTTTTAAAAATTCATTTTTTTTTACTAATAACTCTTCAGGGGTTCTGTCTCTTACTTTGTTTGTATACATAAAATATTAAACTTATTAATAAATAAAATTAAATCATTGTAAAAATTTACATAATCTCTCAGCTAATCCACAAATTATTAAAGTCGGATTAGCACTTCCAGAAGTAGGGAATATGGCGGAAGAACAACAATAAACATTATTTAGTCCCTTAATCTTTAAATTTTTATCTACAATGTTTGGGTAGCTTAATCCACCCATATGATGTGAAGCGTCAACTAAATCAGAGACTTTAAAGTCAAGTTTTTCTTGTTTTGGTTTAGAACTAAAAGTTTTTTTAACGCTATTAAGTAATTTTTTTGAAATTTGAATTTCTTTTTTGCTTATAGATAGATTTATGTGCACAGAGTTCTTTTTTAAATAAATTCTATTTTTAAATTTTGGCTCCATTTCTAAAAAAATTTTAATGAAAATCTTTTTTTTTAACCGTAAAAAAAACTTTTTTTCCTCAAATCTTACGTAAGTATTTAACAATCTTTGATTTTTTTGATATAATGATAATCCTTTATAAGTATTAAAACTTTTTTTAAGTTTAAGTTTAAATTGATCAATTAAATTTTTTTTTGGAAATTTAATTTCTCCTACATAACATTTTGGGTGATCCATAAAATATCTTCCGATAAATTCTTTATTTTTTAAATTTTTTAATTTTTTATCATTGATTGAATTAATAATTAATAAAGATGATTCTACTGCTCCAGCACAAATTATTATTTTTTTTGAATTTATTGAATAAACTTGATCTCTTACATTAAAATAAATTGAATTCTTATTTCTTGACTCATCTAATGTTTGAACCTTGCAATTAGTAATCATATCAAACCTTCGATTTTTATAATATTTTGAAAATCTTAATGGTTTTTTAAGCTCTACAAATCCTCTAGAGTAAAAATTTTTCTTATAAATTGTCTGAGTACCCAGACTTTTAATATCGAATTTATATTTAGGTCCAACTTTGTTGCACCAATATATTAAATCTTTGTGACTTAAAGGCCAAACATTTACATTATTATTATTGCACATTTCATCATTAGAAAATAATGAATAAATTTGTGCCCAAGTATTACTTGTGCCGCCTACTCCAAATATTCTAGAATCTTTTTTAATTTTAAAATTATCTGAAACTAATTTTTCACTGAATTTTTGTTTAAAACCACCTCGCTCCAAAACCAAAATTTTTTTTTTTGTTTTAATTAAATTGTTTAGTATTACTGATGCAGCTGGGCCAGAGCCAATAATAATGTAGTCATATAACTTTTGAATTTTATTTAATTTTTTTTCTACAATTAATTTATCTTTTTCTAGATCAATATGCATCTTGAAAAATTTTATTAAGTTTTTTCTTAATTTTTAAAATATGATTATTCTTGATCCACTCCAAATCAATAAAATAAAGATCTTTAAAAAAACTTTCATTATCTTCTTGAGAAATTGAATTAATATTAAGTGAGCTTAAATTCGAATACCAATTATATTTTTTTATAACATCTGACATAATTTTCTCAGGGAAAAAAATTGGGATACCAAAATGAAAACCGCTTATTATTGAACTTTTTCTATATGGATGATTTATGTTTAATTTATCTAAGTGATTATATATTAAATCAATTTTTTCTATCAAATTGTTATTTCTTTTTTCAAAAGATTTAAGATCATCAAGAGCTAAAAGAGATGCTAAAGGATGCATACGTAATTTTAAATCATTAATACCACCCGCAATCTTAAATTTTTTATTTTTTTGGTGACCAGGGTGATGATTATTAATCATTTTTAAGTATAGATTTTCATCATTGGTTAAGATCACTCCACCTTCTCCTCCTGAAATAGACTTATTTCCTTGAAGACTCATAAAAGATATATCTGCAAATTTAACATGTTCTATTTTATCAACCATCATTCCTTGTGAATGACTTGCATCCAAAATAACGTTTGTGTCCTTATCTAAATAAGGCTTCAAGATTTCAGAATTTATATGAAACCCAAAAGGGTGTGTCATAACTAATAGATCATATTTTTGAAAAATGATATTTTTGGTAATTATTTCAAAATTTCTATCAATATTAAAATAATAAATATCAAAATCAAATTTTTTTAATATTTCTATAACAGTAGGAAAAGTTAAGGAGGAAATTAAAACCTTAGATCTTTTTCCTAAATTTAAAGCAAGGAGAGAAGCATAAAACGCAGCTGTACCACTAGAAAAAGTTAAACAATATTCTGTGTTAAATTTTTCAGATAAAGATTTTTCAAAATCATCAACATATTTTGGATATTTTGAATAATCTTTTTTTAAAATTATCAAAATTAATTTCAAAAAAAGTTTGAAATTAAATCTTTGAATTGCTTTAAAAAAATTTGTTAATTTAGAAATCATGATAATTCAAATATTTTATAAAATTAATAAAGTTACAATTACCATTGTAAATATTTTGATAATTTTTTTTTAATATAGTTTTTTTCAAAATTAGATAGCTCTTTTCTTGCCTTAAATACGTTAAATTCAGTTTTTTTAATATCAAAGTTGTTATTAATTTTACTTATATTAAGAAAATTAAGAATCTTTTTTTGCTCTCTTTCATAATTTCTAACAAAATCTTCAAATTTTATTTCTAATATATGTTTCTTATATTTTTTAGGAATTTTTCTTTTATAATCATTAAATTGTTGCAATATCTGATTATACCATTCAGTCCAAACTTTTAAGTCATAATTAGGATAAGCTAAAGATTGTCTAGTTTTCATACTATTATAAACTCCTCTTGGATCTCTAGTAACTAAAATAACTTTTACATTGTCAAAGTAGGAAAAAATATCAATAAAGTTAAACATATTTAATGCTTGGTCTAATACTATGTTATCTATTTTTTTATTTTGTAATTGATGCCTAATAATCTTATTGAGATATATTTTTGATTTTTTTAAAAAAATATCCTCTTTTACTGGTAAATACATTTTAAAAAAACTCTGATTGTCATTACCAAATAATTTTTTTTTAAAATGATAAAAATTTTTTTTAAAAAAGCCTGTTTGTATAGCTACAAATTGAGGAAATGAATTGTAATTTATAGTTGTAATATTTTTAATATACTCATCAGTTAATGATAAAATTTTTTTATTGTAAATTTTTGTACTCCTTTCATTTATGTTCATTTCTAAATTGATTAAGTTATCTACATAATTTTTGAACCTCATAATTGCATTAGAAGAATTATTTATTGAGCAATTTGTATAGAAATTATGATATAAATTTAAGATTCCATCAGGGTCATCCATCATCCTAAATTCTTGGCCTTTGAACGGACTTTGATATTTTGTACTTTTCACTAAATAATCATGAATTGCACCACACCCACTATTACCAGTACCAATTGTTATAACTGTTCTCATCTATTTTAATTTTTTCAGAGATTTTTTGCAGTAGCTCGAAATTGATCACTTATTTTAATCAATTTATCAAATTTTCCCTGGTCTTTAACCTCTCCTTTCTCTAATAGCAAAATGTTGTCACAATTTTTTACAGTGCTCAGACGATGAGCAATCATAATGATAGTAATATTTTTTCTAAGATTATGTACCGCTTCCATTACAGCTCTCTCTGTAAGATTATCCAATGCGCTTGTAGCTTCATCTAGAATTAATATTTGGGGTTTATGGTAAATTGCTCTTGCAATTCCTATACGCTGACGCTGCCCTCCAGATAATCTAATGCCATTCTCACCCACTGTTGTTTGATATTGTGAGGGCAATTCATTGATTACAAAATCATGTAAGTTAGCAATTTTAGAAGCATGCTCAACAGCATCTTGATTGACATCTTTAGGGTCTACGCCAAAAGCAATATTAGCAGCAACAGAATCATCAGATAGAAAAATCTGTTGAGGCACATAACCAATGGAACGCTGCCAAGTTTTACGATTATACTTATCAATCACCTTTCCATCAACCTCAAGTGCACCTTGCTGAGGTTCAAGAAGACCAAGGATTATATCAACTGCTGTAGTTTTTCCACTACCTGTAGGGCCTACTAACCCGACAGTGCTACGAGCTTGAATACATAAATTAATATTAGTTAACGCTTTTCTTGATGCTTTAGGGTAACTGTAATAAACATTTTTCAAAGTTATGTTCTCATTTAATGGCAAAGGATTCTGGTTTTGAAATGAGCTGTATGGTTGTAAATTTTTTAGATCATTATAAACAGAGTCAAGAGCAGGAAGAGTAAATCTTATTCGAATAATATTATTATAAATTTGCTGTAGTGCAGGCAACAAACGATATCCTGCAAAGGCGTAAAGTGCCAAAATAGGTACTGCATTAGCAAAAGTTCCACTTTGTGACATTAAGTATAGTGCCACTAATATCATCCCTCCAAAAGTTAAAGCTTCTAGAGCAAAACGTGGCATTTGACCAATGATAGAAACTGAGGCTGTATCCTTTGCAAGAATTTTTGCAGGATCAGAAAATCTCTTAATATAAATCTGCTCTAAACCACCTAATTTAATTTCTTTAGAAGCACCAAAAGCCTCACTTAATGCGGCAAACCTACTCTCATTAACTTTAACACTTTCTTTACCAATACGAGTGACAAAACTTTTTGTGAATTTATAAATGAGTCCATAAGCTATACCAAGTGTAATGCCAACTATTAATGTAAGTTTGGGATCTACTAAAATTAGCAAAGTTATTAAGGCAAGAGTAACAGCGCTTTGTGTAATGAGACCTATTAATGGGGCCAAACCTTTACCAATAATTTTACCAGATTCTGAAAGAATTGTTTTACCAATTTCGGCACTGTGACGATTCAAAAACCAGCTATAAGGTTGGTGTAAATAACCTTCAACTAAACGTTTACCTAAACTATATTCTCGCATTGAAAGATAACGTACTTGTGCATAATGTGTTAAAGCCCTAAATGAAAGCGAGATTACTAAAAATATAAAAACAAAAATACCTAAGGCGAATAAGAATTGTTGATTAGTTTCTACACCAAATATACCTGAAATTTTAAACATTTTATTCAGCATAATATTAGTTTCGATAAGTTCAGGGTTAGACAAAACAGCTATAAATGGCATAATTGAAGCCACTCCTAACATATCTAATAAAGCCATAATTAAAATCATTACTAGCAACAGATAAACTTGTTTACGTTCTTGGTGCGATAAAAGGTATAAAAATTTTTTTATAATTTTCATTGATGTTTAATTTGAATGGTACGATCAGATAGAAGTTCACATTTTATCCCTTTTATTCCTAAGATATTTTGTAATCTACTTACACGTTTATGAATATCATCGCTATTCAACATAGGAAACTTATTGTTTTCTTTTAATCTACCAAAAAGTAGCCTTCTTGCCCTACCAATGTTTTTTCTGAATTTATTGATTCTTAGAAGCCATCTAAACTTAGACCAATTAGATGAACGAGAGAGGCTATCGCTAGCAAGACTATCCCACACATTAACTATTTTTTCTGCAGCAAGCTCATTGTCATCTAAATATAGCTTTTTAGACACAACATGAGGAAATTGTCCTTTCTCCTCCTTTTGATTACCAGATTTGAAAGCATCAAAAATAGCATTTACCCTTACTAAGAGATCATCTAAAGACTCAACACGATAGCCTAGCTTATTAGGAGGATGCTTATCATGATCTGTTTGAATAGGAGCATATGTTATTAATGATTTGTTAGAAACTGTTGCTTCAAGAGCAGTGGTACATCCATTATGCATAACGGCAAATGAATTATGCACCCATGGAGTGATGGACCCTTCACGAATAACGTGGACATTAGGAATTCCCTCTAGATACAATTTCCAAGCCTCAATATTTTCAGTAGGATGAGGTCGTAAAACAATATCATAGCCTTTATTATTATTTGCAAGATAACGTATGGCTTCTATAAAAGCGTTTGTTTTTAAACAAGCATCGGCGCCCCTAGTAAATTCTTCATTTAATAATTCTGGTTTACGCTTATAATATCCTGATCTTTTTCTTTGTAATACTCTTTCGTAAATTGACAGAATACCATTAGCATTACTCATATTAGAAGAAACCAACAAAAAAGGTTTTTCAGGGGTGCTTTTTGGAATACCCCAATAGTCAGAAAAAAGTGATTTCCATAGATCAACACGTGGAGAACCTGTTTTGTGTATCTTGGAAGAATGTTTAAAGTAATCCTTTTGAAGAGTCTGAACATCTTCAGTTCCCCATCCAAAAACTGCAGAAGCTTGTCCAATCATTTGATCAGAAAATCTCGTTCTTGAAAATTCTTCATAACCATCAATATCCAACCCAGCCTCTTCATCTATGCTTGTAATTTTAAAACCTCTGTCTGTAAAAGACTTATATCTAGCAATCTTAAGATCAGATGGTGTCAGAGACTTAGTATGAAATATTCCTGGAGCTAGCACTCCACTTCTCATTCCTTTTAGAATGCTCTCCAAATCAGAGACTATAACTAGATGACCTCTTGCAGCTGCCAAAGTCGCTAAAAGAAGTTTGCTGTCAAGCTCTCTTGAAGTAATTTCAACACTTATATATATGTTCATGATCTTAATAAAATTTTTCTGCTCTTTAAGTCTTTCAAATAAAAATTTAACTTCATTAAATCTTCTTGATAATCAATATCTACCCATTTTTCATTATTTGAAATTAGACCATAGGTTTTTTTTGGAAATTTGATTTTATTTTTATACAAATAAGACCTATAGACATAGATATTTCCAGTTGGTACAAATTTGTCTTTAATATCTTGTGATCTTTTGTTTAAATCATAATCAGGTATCCAAAAATTATTGATTACTTTACCTGAAAAAGATGAATCTTTTGCTAAGTGGATAACACTATCAAATTTTTTTTTATTTTCTAAAATTTTTATGGATTTATAAACCAGGTCTAATTTTCTTAAAGGTGATGTTGGCTGTAATAAAATAATATATTTATAATCTTGATTAAACTTACTAACTGCATGAAAAATTACCTCATGCATTGAAGTATAATTACTAGATATTTTTTTTGGTCTTTTTAAAAAAAAAACTTTTTCTTTGCTACAAATTTTTTCTATTTTATTACAATCACTTGTTACTACTAAATCATAATTTTTTTTTTTAAGTTTTTTAGCATAATTAATAGTCCATAAAATTAATGGCTTATTTAAAACTTTCATAAGATTTTTATTTTTAATTCTTTTTGAGTTCTTTCTTGCAGGTATAATAATTAAATTTTTTTTTAACATTATTCTTTTCTTATAAAATCTATAGATTGCCCTAAATCTATCCAAGCATTGCTTGGTATAGGGTAAACACCAATATTCATTTTTTTTTTCAAAGCTTTATTAATTAAATCTACAAAACTTATCTTTTCATTTTTTTTAATTAATTTGAATATTTTGGAATTTACTAAATATAAACCTGTGTTAGCTAAATAATTTTTTTCAGGTTTTTCTACAATATTTACTAAATGATTATTTTTAATTTTGCATACACCGTATGGAATTCTATCCCTTTGCATTGAAGAGACTATAGTAATGTCAAATTTTTTTTTTTCGTGAAACTTAATAAGATAATTATAATCTATATCCAAAATTACATCACAATTAGATATTAAATATTTTTTATTTTTATTTTTAAGCTTAAAAAGGACACCAGCAGTTCCGAGTGGCTTATTTTCTTCCAAAAAAGAAACTTTAAATTCTGAGTTTAATTCCTTAAAAAATGCTTTAATAAGTATATTTTTGTAATTAAGTGAAATTATAAATTTTCTTAATCCATAATCAGTAAATTTATTTATTACATTTTCAATAATTGTTTTATTTCTAAAAGGAAGTAATGGCTTTGGTAAAATATTTGTATAGGGCTTAAGTCTAGTTCCTAGCCCACCTGCCATTATTATTGTCTCTATCTCTTTATTTTTTTCTAAAGAAATTTTTTTTTCATTATTATTATCCGAAACATAATCAACGACTTTTTTATTCTTATCAACTATAGGAATTAGGTTAATTTTAAGCTTTCTTAATTTCTCCATGGTATTTATTTTTGAAAGTTGATCGAATTTTATAAAATAGCAATTTTTCTTAAAATATTTTGCAATTTTAGAATTTAATTTTGCATTATTAAGCAATGCTCTTCTTATATCTCCATCATTAATAGTTCCTAACAAAATACTTTTTTTATTTACAACTATTAAACATTTAAGTGCACTGCTTTGTAATTTAATTAGAGTATCTTGAATCGTGCTATTAGTTTTGATTAATATGTCTTTCATCTTATTTAATTTTGAAACTGTTTATTTAATAATTTATGCTTATTTTTAGAATGTTTACTAATGATATTTAATATTTTTTTTGATGATCCTCCATTACCAAAATGAAGTTTCATGTTTTTAAGTTTAGATCTAAAAAATTTAGAATTTGCAGTAATTATTGATTTTCTAATACTAGAGCTATTATTATTACATTGAATTATTGATTTATGAAAAAACCTCCCATTTTGTCTTAAACCAATATTTATTGTAGGGATTTTAAAATATGGAACTTCTATAATACCACTAGATGAGTTACCTATAACAAATAAAGAATTCTTTAATTTTTCAAAATAACCATTTACACCTAAAGAATTTACAAATAAAAAATTTTTTTTATTCTTTATTAATCTTTTGATTAAATGAATTTGTTTTTTAGTTCCTTTCTCATGACCTGGAGAAGTAATTATTACTTTAAAATTATATTTACTTAATTCTTTTACTATTATTGAAAAATTTTTACTCCAACTGAAATTATTTCTCAAAGTTTCGGGATGATAAGTCAGGATTACTTGATTTCTATTTTTATTATCTTCTTTAAAATTATTTATTATTCTTTCAATAGCAAGTGAACCAACATTGTGTACTCTAAATTTTTCTTCGGACATAGCTAAAACGTTATTTTTATAATTTTCACAAATTGTAAAATGTAAGTGTGCAGATTTAGTAATCATATGTCTTACTTGATCATCTAGGGCTCCTGTTGTTATCTCTCCACCATGGATATGAAATATAAACTTTCTATAAGCTAAAGCTGCAGATATGATCGGTAATCTTTCGATCCTATCCCCCAAAATTACAACTGAATCAAATTTAAATTTATTAAAAATATTATTTACTCCTTTTTGTGTCATTTCCAGAGATTTAACTAATCCAAATTCATCATCCAACTTATTTACAGATAAAAACTTTGAGCTAATTTTAAAATCTAACTTTTTAATATCTTGAATTGTATTACCATAATTTTTTTCAAGATGAGTGCCATGAACAAAAAGTAAATATTCAAATTTTTTATTTTTTTTTATTTCTTTCAATAATGGCTCTAGAATCGTCATATCACTTCGGGTTGATGTGAAAAAAGCTAATTTATGTTTCATTGTTTTCTAGATCTTTATTAATTGGCCTTTTGAAAAAGTTTTTTTTGCTTTGCGTCCAATGACTTTGTCAATATTTATTGGGGAAATACCAGAACCTGGTCTTAAACATACTAGGTTAAGTAAGGAAAATTTTTCTCCTTTTTTTATATCATATGCAGCAAACAAAGATTTTCTTGCAATTAAGATATTTTTTTTCTCACTTTTAGAAACAAATTTTTTACCTTTTCCAAGAATAATTTCTGTAGATCTAATAGCCTTAACCATAGATATTAATTCTTTTGGATTTAAACTTGCTACATGGTCTGGGCCAACCATTTTTTTTGATATTGTAAAATGTTTTTCTATTACTTTAGCCCCGAGTGAAGCAGCAATAATTGGAACTTGAATACCTAATGAGTGATCTGAGTAACCAACATCTAACTTAAATTGTTTATTTAGAATCTGCATAGCATTTAAATTTATATCATCTAAAGGTGTTGGATATTCAGTATTACAATGAAGTAATATTATTTTTCGATTTTTATTTTTAAGTATCTTAAGAGCATTTTTTATTTCATGAACATTTGACATACCAGTTGACAAAATAATGTTGTTATTAAAATTTCTAATATGTCTTAATAAAGGTAAATTTGTGATTTCTCCTGATGGAATTTTAATAAAGTCTAAATTAAATTTTCTCAATAAATTAAAACTATCTATACAAAAAGGAGAAGATAAAAATTTAATTTTTTTTTGTTTACAATAATTAATAATTTTTACATGCATATCATAAGACATTTCTAATTTTTTAATCAATTCATAATGCGAAATTTTTTTAACATTCTTTTTTTGATATTTGGCTTTAGGTGCATTTTTGGAAACAAGCGTTTCTGCCTTAAATGTCTGAAATTTTACATAATCAGCTCCTGCTTTTTTTGCTATATCAACTAATTTATAAGCTTTCTTAAGAGAACCATTATGGTTTCCTCCAGCTTCAGCAATTATTATAATTTTATTATTCATATTATTTTAAATAAAACTTATTTTGTCCAATTTGTATAAATGGTTTAAATTTAATAAAATTTGTAGCGCGTATTTTTTTATTTACTTCTCTTAATTTAAAATTTTTTATTCTATAGAATTCATTTAACTCTTTTTTATTTTTTATAACTTTAGACCATTTTTCCTTTTTAAATTTCTTTTTGTAAAAATCTATTTTCGTTGCATCACTTAATATATTTCTAAAAAAAACTTTTGAATATTTTAAACATTGATCGTGAGTTTTTTGTAAAAGATTTGCAACTGTACTATTTTTATTAATCAAAAAATATCTTACAAATAATATTTTTCCATAATCAATCTTTCTACTTATTAAATGAATAGTAAATCCAAACTTTTTTTCATTGTTATACAATGCATAATTTAAGCAGCCAATTCCCCTATATTTAGGTGAACCTGGATGTAGATTTATTGCTGCAATTTTTGCCTTGGAAATATCTTTGGTTTTTAAAATGATTGATGCTCTATAAGAAAATATAAAATCATATTTTTTTTTAATTAAAAATTTTTTTTTATTATTTCCTGTCCAAAAAACACTGACACTTTTACAATTAAATGAGATGAATTTTAAGAATTTTATACAAAAAGGATCTTTATCTCTTAATATAAGAAGTACTGAATATTTTTTTTTTTTAATCATAAATATTTTTTAGTATCTTAATTATTTTTTTTTGGTCGTTTTTCTTCAGGCCAGGGTGAGATGGCAATATTATTACCTTTTTCCAAATAAACTCGGTAAAACCAAGATTTTCACACATGAATTTTTTATATGGATTTTGTAAATGTAATGGTTTCCAGAAAAAATCTAATTGTATTTTAGCTTTATGGAATAGTTTTTGGATTGATTTAAATTTTTTATTAGAGTTTACAATCAATACAAATACCCAATTTTGATTTCTTGGGTCAAAAAAACATTTAATATTTTTAAGACTTTTTAGTTTTTCTTTATAATTTTGAAAAATTTTTTTTTTTATTAATAAAATATTTTTTAAATTATCTAGTTGTGACAAGCCTAAAGAGGCTTGCACATTGGTCATTTTGTAATTAAATCCAACTGCTTCATAGTCATATTTATTCACTCTCTTTCCAACATTAGCTAACATTTTTACTCTTTTTGTTATTTTTTTAGAATTCGATGCAAATATGCCGCCTGCGCCAGTAGTTAAAGTTTTATTTCCATTAAATGAAAAACAAAAATTCATTTTAATGTTTTTTTTAAAATTAAAAATTTTAGGATCATGACAAGCTGCAGTGTCAAACAATATTTTAAGATTATATTTTTCTGAAAATCTCATCAATTTATCAAACTCCAATTTTTTTCCAAATGTAGATACTGGCATTATAGCTCTTACAATTGATTTGTTTTTTCTTAAAATCAAATTTTTATTTCTAAAATAAGTTTTGGATTTTAATATTTTTTCAATTTTATCAATTGGTAAATTAAAATTTTCATCACAGTCAAAAAACCATGGATTGGCATTGTTATATATAACTGCATTGGCAGTAGCTGCGAAGGTATAAGATGGTAAAATAACAGTATCACCATTATTAACCCCAATAGCTTTTAAACCTAGGTGTAATGCAGAAGTTCCTGAATTTACAGCTACAGAATATTTAAAGTTATATTTTTTACTAAAGTTATCTTGAAATTTTTTTACTAACGGACCAGCGGTAGAAACAAAATTAGTTTTTAAACACTGAATTAAAATATTTTGATCATTTTTTTTAAAATAAGGAATGTATGTATTTATCATTTAAGTGTTGTAATATTTCTTAGATTCTAAATCTCCATATTTTTTTGAATTTATGTTATCAATTATTATTTTTGTTGCATTCAGCAAGTCACTTCCTGGTTCTAAATTAAAAAATTTTTTCATTTTACTAAAATCCAATCTATAGCTTCTTAAATCTTTATCCTTATCAATTATATCCATATTTATATTTGGAAAAAATTTACTCTGTACTAATTTTGCTATATCTATCTTTTTATAATTTTCTTTATCATATCCCATGTTAAATATCTGAGATCTAAATTTTGAGTCTTGAGACTCAATTACTTTTTTGTACACACGAGCTGGTTCTCCTACCCACATTAGCGGACGTACCATTTCTGGGCCAAAAACTTTAATTTCTTTTTTTAAAAAAGCATCTAAAACTAAATGATTAAGTATTAAATCGAAACGCATTCTGCTTGAATGTCCATAAACAGTAGATGGTCTAAAAATTGTAATTTCAATATCATCAGAAAATTTTTTTAATAAATCATTTTCACAGTCAATTTTTGTTTTTGCATACAACGAAACTGGATTAAGTTTTGTTTCTTCATTTGCAATTTCACTAGTATCTTGAACACCATAACTACTTGCTGTGGACATAAAAATAAACTTTTTAACTTTATTTTTTCTAGCTAAGTCACATAATTTAATTGTTGCATCATAATTTGTAGAAATTGTATCTGTCTCAGAAATCTTACATGCTGCTTCTCCAACTAATGCAGCCAAATGAACTACTGCTTCAGAATTATTTAAATGAACCTCTAAATTTGTTAAATTTCTTAAATCTTCTTTAATAATAGTAAGATTTTTATGATCTTTTACACTATTTAAAGAATTAGCATCAAAGGACAATCTATCTATAACTGTAACTAAATAATTAGATTTTAAAAGTTCTTCAACCACATGACATCCAATGTATCCTGCTCCACCTGTTATAATAATTTTTTTGTTTTTTATATCCAATTTTTTTCTCCTGAAATTTTGTAAGTAATACGTTTAGGAAAATTAATTTTTTCCCATACTTTCATGTTATCTAAAATATACTTACAGTTTGATAAATATTTAGTTATACTTTTCATCTTAGTCTTAAATTCCTTATGGTCGATACTTACAACTATACAATCAAATTTATTTAAATCTTGTGGATACTTGAATGATTTAACACCAGCTATTTTTTTAATTTCTTTGATTGAATAATAAGGATCAAATAAGCTTACGGTTATGCCTTTAGATTTTAAATATTTAATAAATGGTATAACTGGAGATAAAATATCAACTTTAAGATTACCTTTATATGAAAGGCCCAAAACACCTATTTTTTTAAATCCTTTTTTTATCAAAGACTTAGCAATTAAAATATTTATATTAGTATCAGTTTTTATTGTTTCTCTTAATAAAGTTAATTTTGATTTATTTTTTACTTCTTTCAATACATATTGACTAGAAAGAGGTATGCAGTATCCACCAGTTCCAAATCCAGGATGATAAGTTCCTACATTCCATTTAGTACCAACTAATTTTAAAACTTCTCTCATATTTTCGTTTGGATAAGCTAATGAAAGTTGATTTGCTAATGTAATTTCCATATGTCTGTAAGCATTTTCTATACTTTTCACCATTTCAGATACTTTGTGAGATGTCGCTTCATGAAGATTTTTACAAACAATAGATAAAATATCCTTAATAATCTTTGAAGAGTTAACATCTGTAGATCCAAATACTCTATCTATATCGACTAAACTTTTAGTACCTTCTACAAACCAATCTCTTCTTGGAGCGACACCATAAATAAAATCTTTTCCTGGTACTAAATTATGTTTTTTAAAAAAAGGTATAATTTTTTTTTCTGAACATTGTGGTGTTAGGGTAGATTCAATTATAATCACTGGTCTGATTTTACTTTTTTTTTTAATAATTTTTATTAATTTTTCTAAAACATTAAATAGTATGTCAAAAAAAGGTTTTCCATTTTTTTCTGTAGGGATTGCAATAAAATGAACACTAAATAAATCATTATAAAATTTTTTATGGTCATTTGTTGCTTGAAGATATTTTTTTTTTACAGAACTTTTAATATCAAAACCAAACCAATCTTTAAGTTCTGTAATAGGAAGTTTGCCAGAATTTATAGTATTAACCTTTTTTTCATCTATATCATATCCTACACACTTAATTTTTTTTCTCGAAAAAAAAGCCATAGTTGATAATCCGATATATCCTGATCCCCAAACGGCAATTTGAGATTTACCTTTTTTTAAATAATTTTTATAATTCAATTTTCTGTCCTTTTACTTTTTTCAATTCTGCCTTAAGCTCATCATATTCTTTCATTTTGGCCTTCATAAAATTTATTGTGAGTTTGGTTTTTTCTGAGAATCCTTTTGGTGTAAGTACGTATATATAATTAATTTTGTTTGGGTTTTTATTGAAATTTTCTATCTTAACAAGACCTTTGTTTTTTAAAGCCTTTAGACAATAGTTTAGTTTACCAAGGCTAAAGCCTAATTCTTCAGCCAACTCTCTTTGAGTAGAATTTGGATTTTTTTCTATTTTTCTTAAAACTTCAAAATGATCTTCTTTGCCTTCTTTTTTATCTTCTTTCATATGTTCAATTTTTGAACAGAATAGCGTTCAATGATTGAACAGTAAAGCTAAATCTTAATTAAAAATAAAAATAATTTAGGTATGTAAATTAGTATCTATATTTTGAGTAAAAATTTTTTTCAGTGCATAAATCAAGCCAATTGAGCTATTAGTACTGGTTAGCTACACGCATTACTGCGCTTCCACATCCAGCCTATCAACGTGGTGGTCTACCACGGCTCTATAGGAAGAACTAGTTTTG
>MDSW01086604.1_pt1 | contig 15595 bp, 17 predicted proteins | sample 811171 | NCBI WGS metagenome assembly MDSW01 (sample SAMN05326641, study PRJNA326480) | marine metagenome | isolation source: seawater | place: Atlantic Ocean: North West | collected 2012
TGCAGGAACAAAACCTTTAAAAAAAAAAATAAAAAAATTTGAAAGTGTTGAAATAATGACAGGAGGAATTATTCATAAACCATTTAATACTATTATTCCAATCGAACAAATTATTTTTTATCCTAATAAAAAAAATCCAAAATCAATTATAATTAATAAAAAGATTAATAAATATAATCATGTGAGATTTAAAGGTTCAGATTACAATAAAGGTGATATTATAGTTAAAAAAGGAACTATTATTAATTCTAACCATATTTTAGCTTTTAAAACTTTAGGGATTAAGAAAATAAAAGTTAAAAAGAAATTGAATATATTATTTTTTTCAACTGGGAATGAAATTTCAAATTCCGATAAAATTCCAAACTGGAAAGTTAGAAACTCAAATAGTTATTATATTGATTCGATTAAAGATAATTTTTTATTTAATTTTAAAGATGGTGGAATTTTAAAAGATAATCACCAAAATATTTTCAAATCTAAAATTAATAGAATGTTAAAATCTGATACAGATATTATTTTAACTTCTGGTGCGGTATCAGCAGGAAAATTTGATTATATTCCTGATATTGTTAGAAAATTTAAAACTTCTCATTATTTTAAGAGCGTGATGATAAGACCAGGAAAGCCTATTTTATTTGCTAAAATTAAAAATAAAGCAATATTTGGACTACCAGGGAACCCTATATCTTCTGCTGCTTGTTTTAGGTTTTTTGTTTATCCTTTTATAGAAAATATTTTAGGTATTAGCACTGAAAAACCATTTAATGCAGTTTTAAAAAATTCGTTTAAAAAAAATAAAAATTTCACAAGATTTATAAAAAGTAAATTAATTACAAATAAAAATAACAAATTAGAGGTAGAGTTATTACCTAGACAGGAGTCTTTTAGAATAAATTCCTTTGTAAAATCAAATGTTTGGGCAGTACTTCCTAATGGTCAGAGTAATTTTAAAAAAGGTCAAATTATTGATTGTTATTTAATAAATCAGTCAAACAAAATTTTAATTTAAACATACCTAATTTTGTTGTAGTTCTATATTTTTAGAATTAATCTTCACCAATGTTAATATTAAAAAATCCTAAGATAGCAGTTCCAGTTGTTTTGTTTGCGGGATTAGTTTGGTCTTTTGGACCATTAGTAGTTCGTTACATGGAAGAACCGAATTTAGTTCCTTGGCAGTATATTTTTGGAAGAGGCTTAACAATCTTTATTCTTCTTAATCTATATTTATATTTTGAAGAAGGAATTAACTTTTGGAAAAATTATTTAAGAATTGGTAAATCAGGAATTATTGGTGGATGTGGTCTTGGAATAGCAATGATTTCTTTCATTTATTCGATAACAAATACTTCAGCAGCAATTACACTTCTTTGTTTAGCTGCTATGCCTTTTTTTACAGCTCTATTAGCCTTCCTATTTTTAAAAGAAAGTATTTCTATGAATGTTTGGATTTCTATAATTATTGCTGCTGTTGGTATTATAATAATGGCATTAGGAAGCACAGGATCTCATTCTTTAGTGGGTTTTATTTTTGGAATGACATCTTCAATTGGTTTTTCTGCTTTTTCAGTTTCATTAAGATGGAGAAGAGAAACTCCTAAGTTTACAACAGTTGCAGTTGCTGGACTTTTTTGTTTTATCTTTGCAACAATTATGATTTTAATGAAAGAACAAGTTTTTTTTTCATCAAGTTATAACAGTGCTTTATTTTCATTACATGGAACTTTAGTTTGTTTAGGCTTAATTTTGTATTCAATAGGTTCTAAAGCAATTCCTGCGGCTGAACTAACTTTGTTATCTTTAACTGAAGTTATAGGCGGAATTTTTTGGGTGTGGCTACCTTTATTTGGAATTAACGAAGTACCAGATAATAACACAATTATTGGAGGTTTCTTTTTATTTATTTCTTTATTTTATTATAGTTTGGTTATGAGATGGAACAAAAGATACATCGGATTAAATTAATAACTTAAGTAAAAGTACAAAATGAGTGAAAACAAAAAAATTGTTAATAGCTGGAATGAATGGGATCCATTAAAGCATGTAATTGTTGGACGTGCTGATGGAACTTGTATACCGGCACCTGAACCAGCTTTAGATGCAAAAGTTCCTGAAGATAGCGATATGAAAGGACAATTTGGTCCAAGAACAAAAGATACTACTGATAAAGCTAATCAGCTTTTAGATGATTTTTCTAATATTTTAGAAAAAAGAGGAATTAAAGTAGATCGACCAACTCCAATTGATTTTAATCAAAAGATATTTACTCCTGATTGGGAAGTTAAAACAATGTTTGGCTGTATGCCACCTAGAGATGTTTTATTAACAGTTGGAAATGAAATTTTAGAAGCAACCATGAGTTATCGTTGTAGATGGTTTGAATATTTATGTTACAGACCACTATTAAAAGAATATTATGATCAAGATTCTAACATGAGACATGAGTCTGCACCAAAACCAAGATTAACTGATAAGGATTATAGAAAGGATTATCTATTAGATAAAATTGGCATTCAAAAAAGATTGGAATGGACTGAAAAAAAATATTTTGTAACTACAGAAGAAGAACCATTATTTGATGCAGCAGATGTATTAAGATTTGGAAAAGATCTTATTATACAACATGGTTTTACTACAAATTTAAAAGGAATTGATTGGTTAAAAAGACATTATAGTAATCATAGAATTCATGCAGTAAACTTTCCAGGAGATCCTTACCCGATTCATATTGATGCAACATTTACTCCGATTAAAGAAGGATTAATTATTAACAATCCTCAAAGAAGACTACCTAAAGAACAAAGAAAATTATTTGAGGATAATGGATGGGAAATTATAGATAGTGCACAACCTGCTCATAATGAACCTCCTCCACTTTGTTATTCATCAGTTTGGTTATCCATGAACATATTGGTAATTGATCCTAAAACCGTTTGTGTTGAAAAAAGTGAAGTCTACCAAGCCGAACAATTAGATAAACTTGGAATGGAAGTTGTTCTAGTTGATCTAAGAGATGCTTATGCATTCGGAGGAGGTCTACATTGTTGTACAGCTGATGTATATAGAGAAGGGACTTTAAAAGATTATTTTCCAAAACAATAAAAAAAAGATGATAGCATTTATTCTTAATTTGGGTTTTGTTTCAAATATTTGATATACTTAATTACTTCATTATATTTTTCATCTGAAATATCTTTATAACTTGCTTTGAATTTGCTTTTAATACAAATTGCAACATGAGCATAAGAGTTTCTTCCATTAGGATGATTTGGGTGTTCAGGTAACTGTCCCTGTAAATAATCGCCAGCTTCCTGAATAATTTTCCAGAGTTTACTTGCGTTTTCTTTGTTCATAAGTTAATTAAATCTATTCAAATGAATTTGATAAGTTCATATGCTTACTATTTAATGAAAAAGTAACATAAATTGATTATAAGCCATAAACATAAATTTATTTTTTTGCATAGTCGTAAGTGTGCAGGTAGTTCGATGGAAGTAGCTCTTAATAATTATCTAGGACCTGATGATATTCAAACAGGATCGTGGATTGAAACTATGTGTGAAAATGGTAAAATGAATAAAAAAGCAATTAAAGACACTTTTTTTTCATCTTCATCTTTAGGTAAAACATTTAAACAAATAACAACAAATTTAATATCTGGAAGAGGGATAAATTTACCTAGAGTTGTAAATACATCAATCAAGCATAAATACCAAGATTCTCTAGGGGTAAACCCTGCCTGTCCTACTGCTGAAATGGTTATGCGTTATGATCCTGAATCGTGGAAAAATTATTTTAAGTTTACATTTGTGAGAAATCCTTTTGACTTTGAGATTAGTGATTATTTTTGGAGAACTAAAACATTGGATAAAAAATTAGACTTTAAGGAGTTTTTGAAAAGAAAGTTAAAAATTAAAGATGATCCAGAAGGCGTGGTTCCTTTTCCTAAAACCAACTGGTCAATATATTCCATAAACAATGAAGTAGTTTTAGATTATATAGGAATTTTTGAAGAATTGAATCATCACCTTAATTTTATTGGAAAGCGTATAGGTCTTCCTTTAGATATTGATACATTTCCTAAAGTAAAAAGTAATACTGAAAAACTATCGAATTTTAAAGATCTGTATGATGATGAAAATAAAGAGATGGTATATACTCTTCACAAGCAAGAATTTGAATATTTTAAATATACTTATCCTTACTAAAGGATAATTGTTAATTTAATTTACCTAGGTAATTAACCATCACAACTCCAATAACGATTAAAGCAATTCCAATAATTCCGTATAAGTTTGGAACTTGATTGTATTTAATTAAAGCAAACAAAACGACACCAGTTACTACTAAACCACTATAAGTTGAATAAGCAAATCCAACCGGAAGAGCATGCATTGCCTTTGCAATACAAAACATAGTAAAACACATAAATAAAATACATAAAAAAGATGGAGTTAACTTTTCAAAGCCATTAGATAATTTTGCAAAACTATTTGATGCAATTCCAGAAAAAATTGCTAAAGTTAAAAATAAATATCCAAATAAAGGTTTCATTAAGTATCTAATTTTGTTGAAGAACAATTGTAAAAAGTAATTTCTTTTTCAAAATCTTTACTTTTTAAATTTTTAGTTATTTCATGAACAAGTTCATTATTAGTTTTGCTTAAAATAGCACTTTCAGAATAATTTTCATCATAACTAAAAGCTTTAAATAAAATAACATCTTTATTCACAATCTTAACCGTATAATTTTTTTGATTGTTAAGAAGTTTTGATAATCCTTTAACGGATAAATCATTTGGAATATTGGATATGATTTTTAATATTTCAATGTCTTTGGTATCTATTTCGTCTGGTAAAAAAGTTTGATAGTTATAATCTTTGTTTTTAATCATTTGCTTTTGAAGTTTACAATTAAATGTTTCATTCATATCAAATTGAACATCAATATCTTTTGCGGATGAAGAAAAGATATTTGAAGAAAGAATTAAGATAAATAAAAGTAGTTTTTTCACTGACAGAGATTATCAAATAGGTTAATATTTACTATTTTATTATTTATTCTTTAAAAAAATAGTCTATTAACCTATATGGCTAAATTAAAAAAATTAATTGTTGCTTGTGATGGTGGCGCAGCAAGTGGCAAAAGTACAGGCGCTAAACTTCTCTCAAAGAAATATAAGCTTTTATTAATTAATTCAGGTTTGATTTATAGATATTGTAGCAAAATGATAATTCTTCATAAGCCTAAAAATATTATTTCTTTTTTAAAGAGGAAATTTAAAAAGATTTCATACAAAGCTATTTCTAAGCAGAAACTTCACTCAGAAGAAATTTCTAATCATGTTGGGATCATTGCTAAAAAGAAAGAAGTTAGAAAAATTGTAAATCAAGTTCAAATGAAGGTCATTAGAGCAAATAATAGAATTTGTGTTGAGGGGAGGGATATTGCAAGTAAAATTTTAGCCAAAAGTCCAAAATATGATGTGGCTTTTTATTTTAAGTGCAGTCTAGATGTTGCTGCTTATAGAAGATGGCTTGAACTTAAAAAATCTGTTCCATTAAAAAATGTTAAAAAATCCCTTAGATTTAGAACAACTTTAGATAAAAAAAGAAAGAATAGCCCTTTAGTTAAAGTGAATGATTCAATAGTCATCAGAAGTGATAAGTTAAATAAAAAACAGGTTTTAGCTAAAATGTCTAAAGAAGTTAATCAAGTTATTAAAAATTAATTTTTATTTTCTGTAATTGATTCTTCATTATTTTCTTTATTATTTGCTGTAACTTTTATTTGTATTGGTTCTTCAATTGGTTCAGTCGTAGGATTTAATTCAATTCCAGCTGGTGTGATTGTTTGAGGCATAGCAACAAATTGAGAGTCTGGATTTTCTACTGTCTGTCTTACCTTCATTCTATAAATTCCAAAAACCCCAATAACAGCGTGAAAAAAAAATAAAAAAATAAAAAAGCCGTTAGAACCAACCACATCCATAAATATCGAACATAAAAATGGACCACTCATTGCACCCAAACCAAATACAAATTGGAGTCCCGCACCTGCAGCTACAAATTTTTCTTTAGCAATATAATCATTAGTATGTGCTAAAATTTGTGAAAACATTGGTAAGCTACAAAAAGAAAAAAGAATTAAAAAGATATAAAACCAAGTTTTGCTAGTAGCAAGTCCATCTGGTAAATACATCTGTCTTGAAACTAAAATTGCAAGGAGAGCAAATGCTGATGCGCCAAATGTGGAAACAACTATAACTAATCTTCTATCATACATGTCTGATATTTTTCCAACAGGATATTGAGAAATCGCCCCAGAAATAGCTAAAAGAAATGTAACTATTGATATTTCTAATATCGTGAAATTCATTGAAGTTGCGTAAACTGCTAATAAAGTAAAAAGTGCTGCCTGAATTGTCCCATAAAAAAAAGAACTTACCATCCCAAAAGGAGAGGCTTCATAAAGATCTTTAAGTGTCATTGCTTTAATTTTTTTAAAAGTTGGAGGTTTTTTTTTGGTTAGTAAAATTGGAATTAATGCAAAGGATGTTATCACAGATACTAAAATAAATGGTTGAAAATTTTCAGGACTACTAAAGTTAAGTAGAAACATTCCTATACCCATAGACCCATATAGTATGATCATATATATTGACAGAACACTTCCTCTATTTTTGTTTGTTGATCTATCGTTTAACCAACTCTCAGCTACAGTATAAATGCACACCATACTTATTCCTGTTAATACTCTTAGTAAAAACCAAATAAATGGATTAATTAAAATAGAATGTATTAAAATAACCAAAGATGCTAAAGAGGCAAACGCTGCAAAAACTCTAATGTGACCAACCCTAGAAATGATATTTGGAATAGTAGCTGCTCCTATAAAATATCCTATAAAATATCCAGACATCATAAATCCAGTTGCAGTTAAACTAAATTCTTCCTGTACAGCTCGCACACCCAAAAGAGAGCCTTGAAAGCCGTAAGCCATCATAATGCAACCCATTCCCAAAAATAGTGCCCAAGAATTTTTTAAAACTTTATTCATAAAAACTGCAGTAACTATTCGCGATGTATGATTAAATCAAGTCTTAATTGTGACAAGCTTAAGAATTTTTTAGCTTTAAAAAAGAGTGGATTGCTATTGTAGTAATTATAATCACACCCCCTTGAAGAGTTTCAATACTTGGTTGTTCCTTAATTATCAACCAAACCCAGATTGGACCTATAATAGTCTCTAATAAGAAAAATAGATTAACTTCTGCTGCAGGTATAAATCTTGGAGCTATGGTCACTAACACAAAAGGTATAGCAACACATAGAATACACATTAGAGGAACTATAATTAGGTCTTTTTCTAATAGCAAAAAACTTTCAATAAAAAATAATGCAAAAATTGATACAAATAACTTACCAACAACAGCTGCAGGAACTAAATTTTTAGATTTTGCAGATCGTATAGTAACAGCTCCTACTGCCAAACCTATAGCAGTAATAAAACCTAAAATATCTCCAAAAAAATTACCTAATTTCATTGAATCAAAAAAGATGTAAATTATAGCTAAAAAGGTAATAATTATTGAAATCCATGTTTTTTTATCTGGGGGTTCTTTTATAAAAATTGCACCAAGAATTGCTGATAACATTGGTGCAGTAGCAATCATTACTAGGGTATTTGCTACATTAGTGTTTTGAATTGAAACTACGAAAGTAATATTTGTTAAACTAAAAGTAAATACATAGATAAGTCCATGATAACCACTAGTAAAAAGTATTTTGAAAAAATTTAATTTATAAATTAACAGCATTCCAAAAAAAACAGTAAAAAAAGGAATCATACCTCTATAAAAGACCAAACCCCAAGTATCAATATTGGAAAGTCTTATCAATAAAGAGTCTGGCGTAATAAACATTACTGCTACAAAAGCAAGCAATGAACCTTTTTGCTGATCAGTTAAATTATTCACGTGTTATTTATAAACTTAAAGTAGAGAATAAGGTTTTCTTGAAAAAATTTTTTTTACCAATGGTTTAAAAAACTCTAATGAAAAAGATTTGTAATTTGGATCAAATGAGTTTTGGTCATACTTTTCACAAAAGTTTATAGTGTCTTTATAATATTTATGATTTTTATATTTGTCTCTCTTATTTTTATTTTTTCCTAAATGATGAGCGTAGTAATACATTTGAAATTCTCCATGTTTTTCTATTATCCAGTGCGTTTTTTCTGTAACATAAGGTTTAAGAATGGCAGCAGCATATTCTGAGTGATTCATAGGGGCTAATTCATCTCCAATATCATGAATTAAAGCAGCTACAATCATTTCTTCACTTTCGCCATTTTTATAAGCTCTTGTTGCACTTTGAAGAGAATGTTCTAGTCTAGAAACTTGATAACCCTCTAAAGTTTCTGTTAGTCTTGACATAAATTTTAATATTCTTTCAGAAGTTTTACTAGCAAAGTTTTTTTCATGTTTGTCTAAAAAAAGATAATCTTCTTTAGTTCCATTTTTCATTTCTGTAAAACTAACTTTTTTCATTATTTAATTATTTGATGCTGTACTAAGTAAAGACAATTGAGTAATTTTATTATCTCCGAGTTCATCTATAGGTTTAACTGGATAATCACCCGTAAAGTAATGATCTGTTAATTGAGGATAGTTTTCATTTCGTTTATCAAATCCAATTGCTCGATAGACTCCATCAATAGATAAAAATTTTAGAGATTTTGCACCTATATATTTACAAATTTCATCATTTGATTTATTAGCTGCTAATAATTCTTTTTTAGTTGGGGTATCAACACCATAAAAATCTGGGTATCTAATTTCAGGACAAGCTATTTTTACATGTACTTCTTTTGCTCCTGCTTCGTAAAGCATTTTTACAATTTTATAACAAGTTGTTCCTCTTACAAGAGAATCATCAATTAAAATTATTTTTTTATTTTTGATTGTTGTTTGATTAGCATTTAATTTTAATTTAACTCCAAGACTTCTTATTTTTTGACTTGGTTCAATAAAAGTTCTTCCTACATAATGATTTCTTATTAATCCTTGCTCAAAGTTTATACCAAGGTGTTGAGCAAATCCTAAAGCAGCTGCATTACCACTGTCTGGAACTGGCACAATGATATCTGCATCAATATCATTCTCTTTTGCAAGTTCTTTTCCTAAATTTTTTCTATGTTCATAGGCTGTTTTTCCACTCAAGATACTATCTGGTCTTGCAAAATATATGTATTCAAAAACACAAGGTTTTATTTTTTTAGGAGGGAAGGGTTTAATACTCTCTAATTTGTCATCCTCTATTAAAACAATTTCTCCATTTTCTACTTCCCTAATAAACTTTGCACCAATAATATCTAATGCACATGTTTCTGATGCTAGAACATAACTTTTCTTTAATTTTCCAATCACTAAAGGTCTAATACCATATGGGTCTCTAACACCAATTAAAGATTTTTGTGTAAGCATTACCAAGGCATAACCTCCTTGGATTTGAAAAATTGCATCAACAACTTTATCTATTGTTTTTACTCTTTTAGATTTAGCAATTAGCTGAACTATTGTCTCTGTATCAGATGTAGTATAAAAAATTGCACCATCTTCAACGAGCTTATTTCTTAAATGGATTGAATTTGTTAAATTTCCATTGTGAGCAACCCCAACCCCACCAGCGTTAGTATCTGCAAAGAAAGGCTGTATGTTTCTTAAAGTATTACTTCCAGTAGTGCTATATCTGTTATGACCAATAGAATAGTTTCCTTTAAGGTTTTTGAGTACTTTTTCTTTATTAAAGTTATCTCCAACAAGCCCAAATCTTTTTTCAGAATAATAATTTTTTCCGTCAAAAGTGACTATTCCGCAACCCTCTTGACCTCTATGTTGTAAAGCATGAAGGCCCAGAGCTGTTAATGCTGAAGCGTCTTCTGCATTGCTAATACCGAATATTCCACACTCTTCTTTTAATTTTGGATCAAAGTTCTTCAATTTTTTCTTTAGAATCTTGATATGTTTTTTCATCCGGGAATTCTTTTAAAAGATAATTACTACCTTTTTCAAGGTAAGGGAAGATGAATGATTTGTCCAAATTTATTGGCCATTTATCATAGTTGTATACGATATGGATACCAGAAAAGATACAAACTGAAATAATGTATGCTCTTAAAAATCCAAAAAAGAATCCAAACATTGTGTCCAAACTACCAATGCCAGTGTATCGAATGGCTTTACTAATACCTTTATTAATCATTAGTACTAAAAATATTACAACAATAAATATTGTAATTCCAAGCCCAACATCAAGAATATATTCATTATCAATTGTATTTTCTAAATAAGGTTTCATTTTTGGGAATAATATTAATGTAATTACATATGCAAATAACCATTTTGCCATTGATAAAATACTTAAGACAAAACCTTTTTTGTAACATTTGATTAAAGATAAAATAGTGACGATTAAATAGATTAAATCAATAAAGGAGGTAGTTTGATAAAAATCTGCCAGTAAATTTATCATTAATTATTTTTCAAAGGGCTTTATCAGTAATATCAAAGTTGGAAGAAGGGTTAAAACAGATATCATTGCTAATAACATTGCCAAACCTGTAAATATTCCAAAATAAATTGTTGGAATAAATTTAGATAAAACTAAAATTGAAAAACCAAATACAATTGTAATAGATGTATTTAAAATAGCCTTTCCAACAGTTGAGTGACAGGTTTTTAAAGTTTTTTTGTAATCTTTAAGATTTTTAAACTCTTCTTTAAACCGATAGATGTAGTGAATACTATTATCAACAGCTATTCCAATTGTAATTGCTGCTATAGTTATTGTCATCATATCTAATGGAATTTCCAATATACCTATTATTCCTAAAATGAAAAAAGCTGCAATAAAGTTTGGAACCACACCTATTAAAGATAATTTGATATTTCTAAATAGAATTATAAACATTGAAAAAATACCAATCATCACTAAACCTAAAGTTAGAATTTGTGATTTAAATAAGCTTTGTAATAAATTATTAAATAATATGAGTACTCCTGCTAATTTATAACGATTTTTTTCTAGGCCTAATTCATTGTTTAAATCAAAATTAATTTTATTTATTAAATCGTTTCTTTTTAAGTTTTCTTGAGAGTCTATAATTCTTAAACTAATTCTTGCTTCATTATCTTTAATTGAGATGTAGGGATCAACAATTTGAGTTTTAATACTTTTTGGAATTTTAGAATATAAAACTCCCATCTCTAAAGTACCCAGAGGCTTATTATTATTTAACTGGGTAGCAACATCTATAATTGATGAAAAAGATAATACTTTTCCAATTTGTGGAAGATTGTCCAAGTAGTTATGAACATTTGCGATAGTATCTATTTTATCTTTTGTAAACCAATATTTTTCATCATTTTGTTCTTCATCATCCCAGTCATCAAAATCATCATCTTCTTCTGTTTCTTTTTTCTTTGTTTCAGGAAACTTTAATATAACTTCAAGTGGAGTTGTGCCACCTAGTTCTTCATCAATAAGTTTCATACCTTTATAAATTTCAGTTTTTTTACTAAAATAATTTATAAAGCTATTTTCTACTTCTAATTTGCTAATACCAAATATACTTAATCCTATTACAATTATCGTAATAATAAATATTGGTTTTTGTTGATTTAAAGAAAGATTTCTTAAAAATAAGGTAATCTTAGAACCTTCTTCTTCTTCTTTTATCATTATATTTTTTGCCGGTGTAAAATTTAATAAAGTTGGAAGAAGGGTAAAAGTTATTATAAAAGAAGTAATTAATCCTAACGTCATCATCCAGCCAAAATCAATGATTGGTTTAATTTCACTAAATATTAAAGATAAAAAAGCAATTACAGTTGTTAAGACCGTATAAAGAATTGGCCAAAACATTTTTCCAGTAGTTAAAGTTAATATTTCAATAACATTTTTGTTAGAATGTGATCTTTTTAGTTGTAAAAATCTTGTGCTCATGTGAATATTCATTGCCATAGTTAAAATCAACATTAAAGCAATAAAGTTTGATGAAATTACAGTTACTTTCCACCCAAGTAATCCAAGTAAACCCATCATAATAACCACTGAAAAGAAGCAACTGCTAATTGGTACAATAATCCAAATTAATTTTCTAAATACAAACCAAAGTGTTGCAATTATGAACGCTAAAACTCCTAAACCAAAAACAATAATGTCACTTTTTATAAAAGTCATCATATCATCAGCAATCATTGGGATGCCACCTAAATAGATTTTTCCTATGTCCTCATAACTTTTAATTACATCTCTAATTTCTAAAATATTTTCATGATTTTGTTTTTTAATTTGATCTCGATATCTTTCTATTTCTTTTTTAGATTTATTTTTTATATCTTTTAACTCAGGATTTTTCTTTATATAGATTATGACTCCACTTGTTTTAGCATCTTCACTAATTACAAAATTTCTAAAAACAGGACTATTTAAAATTTCTTTAAAGCCTCTTTCTCTATCTACATCTTCATCTTTTAATGTTTTAAATCCTTTTAACCTCTCTTGAAGAGGTGCATCAGAATTGTTCAACAGAGGAATATCTAAAAGAGTGATTACACTGTCTACCCAATCTAAACTTTGTATTTTATACTTTAAACTTAAAAGGTTGTTTATAGATGTATTTGTTACCATTCCTTCATTAGGAGTATAAGTAAGAATTAAAAATTCTTTTGAACTGTATCTTTCATTGATTTCTCTCAAATATTTAAGATCAGGATCTCCTTCAATTAATAGTGTTTCAGATGATGCATCTAATCTAAAATCTTTAGAAAAATAACTAAAACTAAGTAGTGCAATCAATAATATTACCAAAACAGACTTAGGGTTTTTTAAAATTAAATTTTGATATAATTGAGCAATCATAAGCTCTTTTATATTTGAATTTAATTAATTTGAGTATCTTTAAATTTCGTAAATCTTTCCTCAAACTCTAGTGTTAATTTACCAATTGGGCCGTGGCGTTGTTTACTAATTAAAATTTCTGCTAAATGAGCAACTTCATTCATTTTAGCTTGCCATTCTGCATGTTCTACTGTTGCTTCTCTTGGCTCTTTTCTTTGTAAGTAATAACCTTCTCTATATACGAACATTACAACATCGGCATCTTGTTCGATCGACCCTGATTCTCTTAGATCTGCTAATTGAGGCTTATGATCATCTCTTTGCTCTACTTGTCTTGATAACTGAGATAAAGCAACAACTGGAATACCTAGTTCTTTTGCAATTGCTTTTAATCCTTGAGTAATTTGAGAAATTTCTTGAACTCTACCATCTTTATTTGATGTTACTCCTCTCATTAATTGTATGTAATCAACAACTATCATTTCAAGACCATGTAATCTCTTAATTCTTCTTGCTCTATTACTCATTGCTGCAATACTTATAGCCGGTGTCTCATCTATAAATAACGGAAGTTCAGCAATATTCTTTGAAGTTTCTAAGAACTGATCAAATTGTTCATCTGAAATTCTTCCACGTCTAATATCATTTGAAGCAATTCTTGCTTGTTCAGATAATATTCTTGTAGACAATTGTTCTGAAGACATTTCTAATGAAAAAAAGGCAATTGAAGATTTTTTACCATTATCTTGAATATATTTTGCAGCGTTAAATGCAATATTAGTTGCTAATGAAGTTTTACCCATAGAAGGACGACCCGCTATAATTATTAAGTCTGATTGATGAAATCCTCCAAGTTTGTCATCTAGATCTTTAAGCCCAGTAGGAACCCCAACAATACCACCTTCATTTTTATAAGCAGCTGATGCCATTTCAATTGTTTGTCTCATAGCATCATCAAATTTTATTAATGAGGAGTTAAAAGATCCTTTTTCAGCCAAATCAAATAATAATCTTTCTGATTTTTCTATTATATTCTGACCGTTAGTATCCAAATCATTTATTTTAGCACTATCGATCGTTTGTTCTGAAATTTTGATTAATTCCCGTCTAACAAACATATCATAAATAATTTTAGAATATTCAATTGCCTGTCTAACTGATGTAGAAAATTTTGTGATTTTAACCAAGTAATCTGGAACATTTAAATCATCTTTTTCATCTTCAAAATAATTTTTTAAAGTAATAGGATTGGCTAGCATTCCTTTATAAATTAAACTTTCAACAGCATTATAGATTTTTTGATGCATTGGATCATAAAAGTTTGAACTTGAAATAATTGTACTTATTTCATCAAAAATTTCATTTGTTACTAGTATTGAACCAATCACAGCCTGTTCAGCTTCGATATTATTAGGGAATTCTTTGAATTTATTTTTGACAATGCTTAAATTGTTTTCCATAAAAATAATTTATATAAAAATTATTTTTTAGAAATTTAAAAAAAGTCTTGTGGATGAAATTGTATAATTACTGGATTGTTTCTGCTGATTTAACATTAATTATAATTTCTGCATCAACTTCAGAGTGTAAAAAAATTTTTACTTTAAATTTTCCAATAGATTTTATTTCTTGAATTGGTTGTATCATCGAAGGTTTAATTTCAATTTTTTCAGATTCTTGAATTAATTTTGAAATTTCAGTTGGTTTTACTGAACCATACAACTCATTATTTTCAGTGCTTAATTTCTTAACTATGTATTGTTTTTTGTTAATTTGTTCAGAGGTTTTTTTTGCAGCTTGTTTTTTTTCGTTATCTTTCTTTGAAAGTTCTGATTTAATTTTTTCAACTTCTTTTATATTTTCCTTAGAAGCATAAAGCGCTTTTTTATTTGCAATTAAAAAGTTTCTTGCAAAACCTCTTTTAACATCAATAACTTCACCAATTGATCCTATTCTGTTAATATTTTCTAATAAAATAACTTTCATTTTATAATAAAGCTAAATTTCTAGCTCTCTTAATTGACAAAGCTAATTCTCTTTGTTTTTTTTGACTTACATTTGTAATTCTTGAAGGTAGGATTTTTCCATTTTCTGAAATATATTTTTTTAGAAGTTTAATATTTTTGTAATCTACTTTTGGAGCTCCTTTAATTGATAAGGGGCAGCTTTTTTTGAATTTATATTTATTAGGTTGAAATATACTTAGTTTTGCAAAATTACTTTGTTTTCCTTTTTTATTCCCACTTTGTCTTTTTGGCATAATTAATTGGTCATTTTTTCTTTTTTTTCAGATTTTTCGCTATCTTCTTTTTTTGTAAAGTAATTAGTTTCTAAATCAAAATCTTTGACTTTTATAGTTAAATATCTTAATAATTTTTTATCGATTGCTTCATTCTTCTCTAATTCTTCTATTACATTTCCTTTACCTTTAATTTTGAAATGAATATAGCTACCTTTTTTATTTTTTTTTATCAAATAAGTTAAATTTAATAAGCCCCAGTTTTCAGTTTTAACAACTTCGCCATCATTTTTTATAACAATTTTAGAATATTTTTCAGTTAGCTGCTTAAGTTCACTTGGAGAGGCATCTTGTCTAGCAATAATTGTGTGTTCGTATAAATTCATTTAAATTCTTTAATAAAACGTGAGGATATACTATTATAAGTCTTCAATTACAACAGTAAAA
>MDSW01066269.1_pt1 | contig 15594 bp, 8 predicted proteins | sample 811171 | NCBI WGS metagenome assembly MDSW01 (sample SAMN05326641, study PRJNA326480) | marine metagenome | isolation source: seawater | place: Atlantic Ocean: North West | collected 2012
CGATGCCATCGGGGACGCCAGCAGGTCCGCTGACGTCAGCGGAGCACTGTGCAGGAAGTGGCAGATCGCATGCGTTGCCGGTTCCACCAAGAACGCGGTAAGCAGCGTTGTTGGCAGCTTCCTGGATGGTGCCGAAGCCGAACCCGCCATTGGGGTTGGCCTGCCAGCACTGCAGGTTACCGATCGTGGAGATCGCACAACCGGTCTGACCGTTGGTGCCGAACTCGTTGACAGGAATCATGCTGAAGCCAACCTGAGCACCGTTGCCAGCGTTCCAAGGAACGGTAGCTGCAACACCGATCAGGTCATAGCCTGCGAGTGTCCAGTTGGGATCAATATCAGGTGTACCAGCGTAATCGATGGAAGTCAGGTCACCAGCAAGGCTGATGCCACCATTGATAGGGCTGGAGTAGAAGTTGACCTGGAGACCGGTGATGCCTGCAGCACCTGTGTAGCCGTTCCAGCCACCAACGACCATCTGAGCGGATGTGCCAGAGTAGCCAGCGGTGTTGTCAAAGTCGTCAATGACACCGATGTCATAAACAGAGAACGAGGCCTCGAAGTACTGGTTAGCCAGGATGTTGGCCGGATCGATACTGGAACCATCGTCCAGACCAATCTGGTCCATCATCACGGCTGCGCCGCCCATGGCGGTACCAGCGGTGAGACCCAAAATACAAAGACAAGACGGTAGAGTTTTCATTTCTTCTATTCCCCTCCAAATGGGAACACGGGTTTGGCGTACCGGCTCATGCCGGTCGCGGGTGAAGCCTCACAACACTTCCCCCACACAAATCACACACGAACAAACACACACGAACAAACAACACACGAAGAATCGAGCATGCCGTGAGGCATGCACCGATCGTGGACAATATGGGACCCAGGAAGGTTCTCCTCCTGCCTGCGAAAAAGGTCACGCGACTGGCCTGAAACGCAGCTTCCCTCTCAAACACCTGCCTTTTCCAAGGGCAGGACTCCTATCCACTGTGCCCGGCAACAGTCCTATTGTCAAGGAGTTGTCGAGCATTCCGTGAATTGGATTCGCCGAAAAAACGGCTATGCGGCCTGCCTGCACCTTTGTGAGGGCCCTGAAGCCCCAGAGAGCCGGTTTGAGTCTCCATAAACTCATTGAATTCAGGGATTTGTGCATGAAAAATCCCCCCTCCAGAGCTGGAGGGGGGATGAAAAGGACGAATCAAGGGCCTCAGGGGTGCAATGATCCGGTCAAGGCCCTTCAGGGAAGCTGATCGTAGCCGTGGCTCCACTGGTCGAAACCGAGAGGTCCTTGGCATAACAGCTTGGATCGGCTCCTGTATAGGAGTAGATCCTGGCTTCGATCACCAGGCCGTCTCTGGCACCACTGTCAGAGTCGAAAGTCCACTGGTGAGTCAGTTCGGTCCAGGCTGTTGCTGAATCGCTGTAGTTGCCAGGGCCGCTGGCAGAGCCAGCGTAGGAAGTGATGTCATCAACGACCGTGTAGTGGGCCCAGAGCCTGATCTTGCTCGTGGTGTCTCCGTCACCCAGGCCAAACATGCTGACATCAACCGTATCGCCATCAGTCAGGCCAGTGACCCAGGCAACATAGCCTTGGGGTGTGCCTTGCAGCGGGTCTTCAGTGATCTTGAGGCACCGATCGTCACCACCGAGTGGATCGGACACGTTCTCGAAGGTCACATTGTCTCCGTAAGAGCCCAGGACCGTGCCGCCATTGCTCCAGTTGTAGAAGCCATTGCCTTCACCGGTCTCGCATTCATCAGGGACGCCATTGCCGTTCTTGTCCTGTGAGGTGCCATCAGTGATGTCACAGGTGTCCGGAACGCCATTGTCATTGCAGTCGGTATCACAGAGATCCGGGACACCGTTGCCGTCACAGTCGCTGTAGGTGTTGTCTGCCAGGTCGCAGACGTCACCGATGCCGTTGCCATCACAGTCGGCCTGATCCTCATTGTAAAGATCACAGTTGTCGACATCGTCAGCAACTCCGTCGCCATCGGCATCTGCCGGTGGCGTGATGTCGCAGCTTGTGCCTGGGAACGAGATCGCAGCACCTGAACCAGAGGTGTTGACACTGACGCTGATGTCAGTGACATAGCCAGAAGGATCAGCATTCGCGTAGGAGTAGATCCTGGCTTCGATGACCAGGCCATCTCTGGCGCCACCATCGGAATCGAAGACCCACTGGTGGGTCAGTTCGGTCCAGGCGGTGGTGGAATCACTGTAGTTGCCTGGGCCACTGGCAGAGCCAGCGTAGGAGGTGATGTCACCGCCAGTTGCGGTGTAGTGGCCCCAGAGTCGCATCTTGCTGGTGGTCGTTCCATCGCCCAGTCCAAGCATGCTCACATCGATGGTGTCACCATCGGTGAGTCCAGTCACCCAGCCGACATAGCCCTGAGGCGTGCCCTGCAGTGGAGCCTCGGTCATCTTCAGAGCAAAGCCGCTGCCACCGAGTGGGTCTGGGACGTTCTCGAAGATGACATTGTCGCCAAAGAAGCCCATGACGGTTCCGCCATCGGCCCAGTCGTAGCAGCCGGTGAGTCCGCTTTCGCACTCATCGGGGATACCGTTGGCATTGGTGTCCTGCGAGGTTCCATCGGTGATGTCGCAGGCATCTGCAACATTGTTCTCGTTGCAATCCGGATCGCAGACGTCTGGGACGCCATTGCCATCGCAGTCACTGTAGGTGTTGTCTGCGATGTCGCAGACGTCACCGATGCCGTTGCCATCACAGTCAGCCTGATCCGGATTCGGCAGATCACAGTTGTCGAAGTCGTCCGGGACGCCATCGCTGTCTGCATCATTGCCGCCACCAGAGCCGCAGTCGCTGCCACCGAAGGACAGGCCATCGACCGTTTCGCCAGGTGAGAACAGGTTGCCGTCCGTGGACAGCTCGGAATGCAAGGCGAAGACTTCGCCGTAGATGTCCGGATTCTTGTTCAGGGACTGGTTGTTGCCACCATCACTTCCATAGGAAGCCGTGGCCAGGATGGTTCCGTCGGCCGCGGTCAGTGTGACATCGTCACCGCTGTTGTTGAGGCCCAGGGCACCTTCGGAAGCTGTCTGGACCACAGCACCGCCGAAATTGCCGGCAGGCTCGCCGCCACCAAAGACGACGATCGCACAGCCAGTGCTCAGCGTCGGTGTGCTTGTCGGGAAGGTATGACGCACGCCGAAGCCATCAGAGAGCGTGGCACCGCCGAGATAGAGGTCCTCGCCGGTCATGTTGACGATTTCTACGAACTCGTCGTCCGAGAAGCTGTTGACGCCATCGCCATTCGCATCGCCATCCAGATCGATGTTGGATGGATCGGCGAGGATCTCGTTGATCACGAGAACCGGGCTTTCACATTCGTCGGGGATCCCATTTCCATCGGAGTCCTGGGAATCGCCGTTCTCGATATCACAGCTGTCAGGGCTGCCGTTGCCATTGCAGTCCGGATCACATTCGTCCGGGATGCCGTTGGCATTGCAGTCTGCGGAGGTTTCGTTGGCAATGTCGCAGTCATCGGGGACGCCATTGAGGTTGCAGTCCGTCTCGCAGACATCCGGGATGTTGTTGCTGTTGCAGTCGGTGACGGTGTCGCAGGCATCGCCTTCACCGTCATCATCGCAGTCGGCCTGGTCAGGGTTCGGGGTATCGATGCAGTTGTCTGCACAATCCGGGACACCATCGCCGTCCGAGTCATCGGCGGCGTCACATGGGTTGAGGGCGCCAGGCGTGTCCTGGCAACCGAGCTGGAATGGAGCCATGACCCAGCTGCCGATGCCGTCCGGGCAGCGATAGCCGCCAACGGCGGTGAAGTCGCCATCAGGACCGATGGTGACATCGCAGTAGACGACATTGGATGAGCCAGCGCCAATCAGTGCTGCACAGTCGATGACGGCTTCCCATGGGGTGACGTCCAGGACGCCATCGTCATTGGTATCAAGGTCGACTGTGGTTTCGCTGACGTCGCCGACATCAGACAGGCCACTGACCAGAACATGGGTGACCGGGTCATTGTTCTCGAAGAAGTTCTCGATGATCTGGCTGTAGATGCCGTTGCTGTCGAGAGACTGTCCATCGAGGCGAATGACGGATTCCAGATGGCCAAGAGGGCTCTCGCCGGATCCATCGCCAATCACGATCCATGCGTATCCATCAAGGGATGCACCAGGGGTGCCAAAGACTTCGATGTATTCGTTGGTGTCAACACCACTGTGATTGGTCCTGAACTCGTTCATGGACAGTTCTGGTTCAGGTTCGACGCATTCCTGTCCGTAGGTGCCGATGACTTCCAGGAGGTCATCGACGTTGACCAGGCAGTCGCCGTTGGGCAATGGTGCACAGTCAGCCTGTGGACGGAAGGTGCCATCGCCGGACGAGTTGAACTGCTCGATGACCTTGAGGATGTCATCGACATTGACGATGCCGTCTGGGACACCCTCTGAACCGGTGATATCCGTCGGGCAGTTGGGGAGGGGGTCGTCACAAGGGTCGGCAGGGGTTGCAATGGCAACTTCGATGGACTCGACCCAGGAGTTGTTGGGGTAGCCGATGTTGGCAATATCAACGATGCCGTTCACGCCGCACGCGTTGTCTTCAGTGGAAAGCCAGCTTGGAGAATTCTGACCACCAGCGTTGCTGGCAATGTCATAGGCATTTTGATTTGGATTGCTGGGTGTCGAGAGCTCGACGTAGATGAAGCCGCCTGAGAGAACAAGTGGGGGATCGAATGTCGTCACCAGGTAGTAGTCCTGGCCTGCTGTCATCGTGTTCGATTCGTTGCCAATTGGAATCATGCCGTTTGACGGATCGCCATCGTCATCGACGTAGATGTTGACGACGACATCGGTTTCCTCAAGGCAGTTTTTGATGCCCCATTTGACGCATTGCAATGCAATGTCATTGCCGCCTGCATCAATACCTGAAAGGTCATGCATTCGGCCATAGCCATGGCCGGAGGTTCCACCGCTTCCTGAGCAGACGAGTCCTGGATCCAGATTGTTCAGATCTCCGGATTCCGTGATCTCAATATTCGCGGGATCGCAGGTGGGCATTCCGAGACCGGACCGCATGGTCATTGAACCAGCCGAGCTGGTCGTCATCATGCCTGGTCGAGCCAGCAGGAGTGACGATGTACAAAGACCGATAACACCGGTCGTCAGAATGAGACCTTGTTTGGCACGCTGAGCGATTGACATGTTCTTCTCCTCTCCCCCCGTCTCCATATGGAGGGTGAAATCTGCAAACAGCAACACCTCGCACCGTCCTCCCCCTCCTTGGGGGAGATTCGGTGCTGGAGGTGCTATTAGCGTACCGTCCGAAGGGCTTCTTCCAAGCGCATAAACGGTGATAATCGCCTACAGGTGTTATTCAGATGTTATTCAGGCGCCCTTGGCGAGCTGATTGGAGACATCCAGAGTGTTGCGATCCAACTGCTCCGTGAGCCCCTGGGCCACCTGAACAGGCGGATTCTGCTCGATTTCCTCGCTGGAATTGATTCCAGGGGCTGGAATACTGAGCGTGAGGCTGCCTTCAGATGCAACATGGACACTCAGATCCAGGCTCTCGGATCCATATCGCAGGCGAATATTGGGCGAGAGTGAGTAGATCCTCTGTCGGCTTCGAGGTGTGCAGGCGACCATTTCGGCCTCTCTGAGCAGTCTGAGATTGTGGCTGACAAGGCCGATGCTCTGGCCGGTCTCTTCGGCCAGCTGGCCGACCGGTCGAGGCCCGAGGGCCAGATATCGAATGATTTCCATCCTGACCGGGCCGCCCAGCAAGGACAGAATCCTTGTCAGATTGCCCTGGTTTACCGTCCCCCCCCCGCAAATTCCATTCGTGGACATGTTCATTGGTTCCTCCCAACGCGGCGTCTGGTGCGGGGGCCAGGCGCTTTCATGATGTTCAGGAAGGCCAAAAGGCATCCTTCCTCTCAAATGCTTTCGTGCAGGAATCGCCTCGTGGTTCCGTTTCTTTGGTCAATAGAAACACTCGTTTGGCGACTACCCAGATACGGCACGGCAAGATGCCATGTGCGCGCCAATATCAAATTCTCTCGATTTTGATAACGATCACGTTTTAGGGCTCAATAGGCTCGGATTCATCATCAGATGTCCTGATCATTCGTCCAGGAAATCGTTCCAGGAGGCGTCAGATCATCCAGATGATTCCAATCAAGATCAGCAGGCCGCCCAGGCCCAGGAGGCCCCAGCCGATTCTTCGTCCGATCAATTTGCCTCGCGTGATTCCCATCGACTACAGCATACGGTCGGCCGTGCAGGGAGGGTCTTGGGCAGGGGGGTCTCGAGGAAGGAGCCCGGCGATCCTTCCGGGATGTTGCATTCGCAATACCGAAGGTGGGACTCGAACCCACACTCCCTTAACGGGAAACGGATTTTGAATCCGTCGCGTCTGCCAATTCCGCCACTTCGGCCTCTCAGAGCCGTGTTCAGGACTCTGCAGGTCTGGAATGATCCTCTCCAGAGGGAGATCGGTCAATTCGACATCGCTCACAGCTACAATTCAGCCCATGAATACTCTTCGAACAAGACACGGTATCGCCTCCGGTTCCATCCTGGCGGTCGTCGCCATTCTGGTTGCCGGGGGGCTGATTGTCCTGCTCTCGGTGAATGCCGGTGATTCCAACACCCTTCCAAAGGCAGGGCCATCTGGCAAGACCACACAGTCCCAGTCTCAATCCAGCTCGCCTGCCAGGCCTCCGGCTTCGCCCGTTCAGGCGGCGGCTCCTTCGACGCCCTCCATTCCGGATGAACAGAAGCCTGAAGCTTCGGTGAGGGTCAAGCCCGCCACGCTTCAGTTGGGATATGTCGAGCCCGGTGAATCGAAGACTGCGACCTATGAAATCATCAATGAGTCTGATGTGCCACTGAATCTGACAGCGCCCAAGAAGGGATGTTCCTGCACCGAAATTCTCGTGACACCGGGCGTCATTCCGCCGGGTGGTTCCAGGGAAGTGACGGCGATCTTTACGGCGGGATTGACCCCGACGATCAAGAACAGCAAGGTCGGCGTGTTGTTCGAGAAACATCGCAGCGTGCAGGTTCCCATGAAGGCGATTGTCAGTCGGAAAGTCAGGGCGATTCCGCAGGATTTCCGAATGCACAAGGATGGGAGCTACGGGGGTCCTGTCTCTCGAGACAAGGGCAGGATCGAAGTGACATCCGTCGATGGCCGGCCATTCCGAGTTCTGTCGGCAGGAGGTCAGCCCGCCATTGCATGGCCGGGTTCCGGCGGTGATCCGATGCTCCCATCCATTTCGCATCTCGTTGCCGTGGATCTGGGCGATCACGACAAGGAAACCCTGCTTGATCCCGACGGCAACAAGTTCGAGCCCTTCTGGGTCTTCGAGACGGACCATCCCGAAGCCCCGGTCGTGGAGGTTCGAATTCTCCACAAGGAGCACAGGCCGCACCGCCGTGAGAAGGAGCGTGAATGGGTCTTCGTGGAAAACAGGATCGTGGCGGATGCCGTCGATCCCGGGGGCAGTACATCGTTTGAGATTCCGATCATCTGGAACAGTCGTGACAACCGCACTCAGCAGATTCACGAGGTGGTCTCGATGTCTCCCGATTTCAAGGCGGCGTTGACCGGCATGCGTGCCGATGGAACCAAGACCAAGGCCAAGGTGACGATCACGCCAGAGTCCCATGTCGAGGGGCCTTTCCAGGGGACGATCGAATTCGTGTCCCGTGAGCATCGGGCGCCCCTGACGGTCATTGGTTATGTGAATCGACCTGGCTCGGGTTCTGAGGAAGTCGTCCAGTGAAGCTGGCTGTCATCATCCCGGCAGCAGGCTCCTCGACTCGATTCGACGGTGGTGACAAGCTGGCGGCAGATCTGGGCGGCCGCCCACTGCTGCTCCGTACGGTGGAGGTCTTCACACGTCGAGAAGAAGTCGAACAGATCATCGTGGCCGGTCCGCCTGATGGACTTGAGGCCTTCAAGGATCGCTATGGTGCCGGCCTTGGTTTTCATGGTGTGACGCTGGTCGAAGGGGGCCGGGTTGATCGATGGGAGACGGTTCGCAATGCCCTTGCGGCTGTTTCAGACGACTGCACTCACATTGCCGTTCATGATGCGGCTCGTCCTCTGGTGTCCGATCAGATGCTTGACCGCATCTTCATGGCGGCGGAGAAACTCGATGCTGTCATACCGGCGCTCGCGATGTCGTCCACGCTCAAGGAGCTCGATCCCGAGTCGTCCACGGATGCCGGTGAAGGCGAAGATCTCGTCGTCGATACGATTCTTGGTGGTGCTGGCCGTATGGACGTTCCGGCGACACCTGTTCTCGGAACGGTCGATCGAAAACGGTATGCGATGGCGCAGACGCCTCAGGTCTTCTTCAAATCGATCCTTCTCGCGGCCTACCAGTCGGTTGAACTCGATGGTGCGACGGATGACGCTCAGGTGGTTGAACGATCCGGTGGCATCGTGCATGTCGTGGAAGGTGATTCAACAAACATCAAGATCACGACCAAGGACGATCTGCAGCTCGCCAAGGCCTTGCTGGGTCTCGTGGATTCCAGGCGGCCCAAGGATCCATTGTTCGGGTGACCATCCACAGAGGCCTCTTGAGGGCCTCATGGCCGACTTCTTTGGTCCACTTTTTCGATCTTGCAATACTTCCAGCCTTGATGGAGCCGACATGATGAGGGGCCCAAGTCAAAGGCGGCCCTCGGAGCACATGGACCGTGGAGATTGATGAAACAGGAAGCCAGGTCTCGAATGGACCGGTCCAGCCCCCGTCTGGCGAGGGGCGGCGATCTGTTTCGATCATCGTGCCGACCTATCAGGAGGGCGAGAGTCTTCCGCCTCTCATCGAACGATTGGATCGGTTGCGATCCGCCGGATGGGATCTGGAAGTCCTCATCGTGGACGACAATTCGAGGGACGGCACCGAGGAGTTCATCGAGTCTCTTGAGGCGGCTTGGATTCGATTGATCGTCCGTCAGGACGATCGTGGGTTGAGTACAGCCGTGATGAAGGGATTGGAAGAGGCCAGTCACGACCTGCTCGTCGTCATGGATGCGGATCTCAGTCATCCTCCTGAATCCATTCCCGCCTTCGTGGAAGCTCTCTCAGATGGTGCCGAGTTCGTCATCGGCAGTCGCTATGTTCCAGGCGGCTCGACTGAGGATGGCTGGGGATACCTCCGATGGGTGAACTCCAAGGTGGCCACCGTGATGGCGCGGCCGTTCACCAGGGTGAAGGATCCGATGAGCGGTTTTCTGGGGCTCCGGCGTGACACCTGGTTGCGAGCTGAGGATCTTGATCCGATCGGTTACAAGATCGGCCTCGAGTTGATCGTGAAATGTCGCTGCACGAAGGTGGCGGAGGTTCCGATCCACTTCAGTACAAGGCGCCATGGTGAAAGCAAGCTGACACTGAAAGTCCAGAAGGACTACCTGAAGCACATCATCAGACTGGCTCGTTGGAAGTATCCTGAACGATCCAGTTTCATTCCGTTCGCCGTCGTCGGTGCCATGGGGATCGGCGTGTATGTGGCGTTGCTTGCCGTGCTCGTGCCACTGCTTTCCAGCGTCATGGGCAAGCCATGGATCATCGCGATCGCCATTCTTCTGACGATGTGCTTCAATTTCATCCTCGATCGAAAGCTCGCATTCTGGTGGGCCGGCAAGGAACGCGTGGCGACTCAGTTTGTAGGGTTCGTCGCAATCTGCACCGTTCCGGTGCTCGTGAACTTCTGGGTCACGACATCATTTTCCGCTGATGATCAGATGGTGACCCCATTGGCCGGCATGATCGGCGCCGCCGTCGGTTCGGTGCTTGGAGTGCTCTTCAACTGGTCCGTCAGCAGGCTGCTGCTCTTCAGCCGACCACGTCGAGACGCTTGATCTTCTTCTTGACCTCGGCCAAAGCGGCAGGAATGTCAATCAAGGTTCCATCGGTGTTGTGCCAGGTCCAGCCGTAGTGGACGGCTCGGCCCAGGATGTCTTCCTGTTGGTGGAGATTGGCGATCTGGGTGTCCAGGAAGTAGCCGTCCTTGGAGATGCCCGCGAAGTCGGCGTTGAGCTGAAGGTACTGTGCCAGAGCCGATACCGACATCGAGTCGTTGGCCGGGAGATAGATGATCTCGCCATCGGGTCCATGTGAGATTGTGATGTCCTTGGCTGGGACATCGGTTTGCTGATCACAGCCTGTGACTGTGCAGACGCAGAGGATCAGGATGGACAGGGCCGGCATTCTCATTCGAAGCATGTGATGGCTCCAGTTTCGATTGAGAGAGATTACACGATCAGCCAGTGTGATGATCATGCGGTCACCGCTCGTCGTTTACGGCGGGACGTTGCCGTGGGCGTGATGCCACAGGACTTGAGGTACTGACCGGTGAAACTACCCTTCGTTGCCGCAACAGCCTCCGGCGTGCCCTGGGCGATGACGGTGCCGCCGCCGGATCCACCCTCGGGCCCGAGGTCGATGATCCAGTCGGCGTTGCGGATCACATCCAGGTTGTGCTCGATGATCACAAGCGTGTTGCCACGGTCCGCGAGTCGATGGAGGACCTGAATCAACCGATCGACATCTGCGAAGTGCAGTCCAGTCGTGGGCTCATCAAGGATGTAGAGGCCATGGCCGATGCTGCGGGTCCCGAGTTCCCTTGCCAGCTTGACCCGTTGGGCTTCACCACCGGAGAGCGTGGTGGATGGCTGGCCCAGTTCCAGATACCCCAGGCCCACGTCGTTGAGGCATTGGAGCATCCGGTGGAGGGCCTGGTGCGCTTCGAAGAAATCGACGGCATCCTCGACAGCCATGTCCAGAACCTCCGCAATGGAGCGTTGCCGCCACTTGATGTCCAGGGTCTCCGGGTTGTAGCGGGTTCCGTGGCAGGATTCACAGGTCACGAAGACATCCGGGAGGAAGTGCATCTCGATCTTGCGGACCCCCTGGCCCTGGCAGGATTCGCAGCGGCCGCCCTTCACGTTGAAGCTGAATCGTCCCGGTGCATAGCCTCGGATCTTTGCTTCACGGGTCTGGGTGAACAGCTTGCGGATGCCATCGAAGACGCCCGTGTAGGTCGCAGGGTTGGAACGTGGTGTTCGTCCGATGGGGGACTGGTCGACTTCGATCACCTTGTCGACTTTGCCGAGCCCGGTCACGCGAGTGTGCTTGCCGGGTTTCGGGCCAGTGCCGTGCAGATGTCTCCAGGCAGCCTTGTGCAGAATGTCGGTGATCAGTGTGGATTTGCCCGAGCCCGACACGCCGGTGACACACACGATCCCACCCAGTGGTATGGCGACATCGATCCCACGGAGATTGTGCGCCGCTGCACCCTTGACGACGATCTCCCGCCGGCTTGAGAGTGGTCTTCTGTCCGAGGGGGTTTCGATGGTCCGTCTGCCCGAGAGATACGCAGCCGTGAGGGAGACGTCGGATTCGAGAATCTCCTTCATCGTTCCCTGGGCCACGACCTGGCCGCCGTGTCGTCCAGGCCCGGGGCCGATGTCGACGACATGGTCAGCGGCTCGAATCATGCCCTCGTCATGTTCCACAACAAGGACGGTATTGCCGATTTCAGAGAGTCTCTGGAGCGTCGTGATCAGCCGGTCATTGTCACGTTGATGCAGGCCGATGGTCGGTTCGTCGAGCACGTAGCAGACGCCAACGAGCCCCGAGCCAACCTGAGTCGCGAGTCGGATCCGCTGGGCCTCGCCTCCAGACAAGGTGGTGCTGTTGCGATCGAGTGTGAGATAGCCGAGGCCGACGCTCTGGAGAAAACCGAGGCGGGACTGGATCTCTCGAAGGATCGGTTCGGCGATGGTCTCATGTTCCTTTGACAGCGAGAGGGTCGCCATCGCTTCAGTCGCGTCTTCGATCGTCATTCCGGCGACTTCCGCGATGTTCACGGGTCCGCCGGCTGTTTGAATCATGACGTGCAGGGCTTCGGTCCGAAGTCGCTGGCCGTTGCAGCTCGTACATGGCCGGGAGCTCTGATAGCCGGCCAGTCGTTCCCGGACTCGATCACTGTCGGTATCCAGATAGCGACGTTCGAGATTCGGCAGAACGCCCTCGAACCGGAACCCGCTCCCTCCGCCTTCCAGCAGAACGGCTTTCTGTGCCTTGGTCAGCTTTGAAACAGGTGTCTTCTTCTCGACCCCCATCTCTTCGCAGAAGCGTCTGAGTTGTCTGCTGTACCAGGCATTCAGCCGTCGTCCGTTCTTCGTCCATGGAACGATGGCGCCTTCGCCGAGTCCAACCGTGGGATCTGGAATCACCAGGCCCTCATCAAAGGCCATGATCGTTCCGAGGCCGTCACAGGATTCGCAGGCGCCATGGGGTGAGTTGAAGGAGAACAGGCGGGGGGCCATTTCCGGCAGACTGCACTCCGGATGGTCAGGGCAGGCGAGATGCTCGCTGAATCGTTGCGGCTTCCAGTCCTTGCCATCCTGCTGAAGAACGGTCACCAGGCCACTGCCTGCCTTCAGAGCGGTCTCGATGGATTCGAGGATTCTGGTCCTCGCCGATTTCTTGACGACGACACGATCGACGACGGCATCGATGTCGTGCATCTCGTAGCGTCCCAGCTGCAGTGGATTGTCGCCGCCGTTGGAAAGGGCTTCGCGGATATCGATGATCTCGCCATTGACGCGAGCACGCACGAACCCGGCTTTCTGCAGGTTTTCGATCGCTTCGCGATGAAAGCCTTTGCGGCCACGAATGACCGGAGCGCAGATGATCAGCTTGGTTCCCGTTTCGATGGAGAGCAGCCGTTCCACGATCTGGGTCGGGTTTGCGCCTGAGATGGGTTGGCCACAGGTGCCATGCTTCAGAGGTTTCCAGCATGTGGGTGTGCCGCAGCGCGCAAACAGCAGTCTGAGGTAGTCCCAGATCTCAGTTGTCGTAGCGACCGTGGATCTTGGATTGTGTCCGCCACCTCGTTGCTGGATCGCGATGGTGGGTGGCAGACCGGTAATGGATTCCACGTCCGGTTTCTGCATCTGCTGCAGGAACTGGCGAGCATAGGCGCTCAGTGATTCCATGTATTTTCGCTGGCCCTCTGCAAAGACGGTGTCGAATGCCAGCGAGCTCTTGCCTGAACCGGAGACACCGGTCACGACGACCAGCTGGTCTCTGGGGATGACCAGATCGACTTCCCGGAGATTGTGCTCCCGGGCACCCGTAATCGTGATGCTTCGAAGGTTCTTCGACACGCCTCACAGCATAGGTCCATGCAGCAGATGGTTGCGTCTGAATATCGAATCTGGTCCGGCTTCGGCTCAGCCGACTTCACGTCTCTGGAAGAGAATGACACCAAACGCGATCGCGGCGATGGAATAGGCAGCCGCATACAGCACGGATTCCCAGACATAGCTGGGGGGGATCGAGAGCCCCTGGGTGATCGCATCCGCCAGCCACATCACCTGGAAGTTGGGCAGGACGTCGTAGCCGATGATGAAGGCCCAGTACTGGGCGTACTCTCCGGAGGTCGCGAGGTCGGTGAGCGGTACGGAGGAGACATCCACGAACTTGACGACTTCTTCCGTCTCACCTGTCTTGAACGTGATGGTGGAGACGATTTCTTCCTGCGACGTGAGCCCCTGTTCCTTGGCGGAAGCAAGCCATTTGTCCTCGAGCTTCTTGATCTGGGAGAGGAAGATGGAATCGGACAGCAGCCCCAGCAGGAAGATCGCCACCGTCAGGAGAATGGTCATCAGCTGGCCGGCCCGTGTGCTGATGGCCACGGCAATGGCGCACATCATGAGAATGGCCATCATCATGGCGGTGATCGCGAGCCACAGGTCTGGCTTGATTCCGAACACCATGCTTCTCGTGGAGAAATCCGGACCGAAGTTGATGGCGAGAAGCCATGCCAGGAGAAGCAGCGGTGTCGTGAAGAAGATCACCGAACTCGTGAAGACCATGTTGTAGAAGTAGTTGCACCAGGCAGCGGCGGCCCAGCCAAGGAGCATGGCGCTGATGCCGAACACGATGACCGGCATGTGCAGTGGATCCCGGACCGTTTCCTGGACGGCGTGGGTTTCCACGAGCATGAACACGAAGAACAGGAACATGGTCGTCAGCATCATCGCCAGCGACACACCGATGAACTTGCCGATCACGAAGACAGGTCTTCCGACGGGTTTGGAAATGACCGTCAGGGCCGTCTTGTTGGCGATTTCACGCCCAAGAACGCTGGTGGCGATGAAGCCGGCCAGCAGGGCTGCAGCCATGAAGATGGTCGCCAGCCCGATATCGATCAGCATCCGCTGATTCTCATCCATGGTGAAGGCGGAGAGCGGGTTGCTGAGCACGATCAGCAGGCTGGCACCGACCAGGACCACGAGGACCACGGGCTGGCGGACGCTTTCGAAGAAGGTGTTCCGGATGATGGCAAGGAGTTGTTGGAACATGGAGGGCGGTCGGCTGAGGGGGTGGTCTGGTGTTCGATCCTTCGCTGGGCATGGTACCCCCGTGGCCTCTTCAGCGGGATACCCGGCCGTCAGGGTGCATGGTTCGCTCTAAATTGATATTTTGATGCGACCTTGAGAACCTCCCGAGGGCCGGGCTGCGTAAGAGTAGAACTGCCCATCTTCCGATCACCTTCCTGAGAGCAACAAACAAGCATTATGAGAGTCGATCATCTGGCTTATCAAAGGGCCACCAATGTGGCAGCCTTTGGGTTCTGCCTCCAGCTTGTGGTGGCGATGACCTTCCTGGTCTATGGGCTGGCTGTCGGGGACAGTCCGTCCATCCTGGCATCGCTCTGGTCATTCCCGCCCATTCTGATCTGGGTCGGGCTGATGATCGTCTTCAACCAGCACAAGCTGGAGCGTCTCGAATCCCTTGAAGAGGATCAGCTGACGTCCGGAGGCATGGCAGGTGAATCGATCTTCGATCGGGCTGGAGACGAAGTCCGGGTGGCGGCAGGTCGCCTCAGGCTCCTTTATAAGTGGGCCTTGCCGATCGCCAGCATCCTGTATGTCGCTTCTCTGGGCATTCTCGCCTGGAGAATGTTCGAGTGGCTTGCCGCGGTATCCCGGAATGATCTGATCACGGGTGACAGCTTCCTGTCCCTTGCCGACGGCAAGGGCTGGCTGGTTGCGTTGTGCCTCGGTTTGGCGGCGACCAGCTACATCTTCTCTCGATATCTCAGCGGGATGTCGGAACACAAGGCCTGGCAGAATCTGAGAGCTGGTGCGGGTGCCATGGTTGGCAACGCGCTTGTGCTGCTTGCTGTGGCCATCGGCGTGATCTTCCGCTTCTTTGAAGTGAATCAGGTTCTCGAGGTCGTCGCCTGGAGCATTCCGATCTTCATGTGCATCGCTGCGGCCGAGGTCCTGCTGAACATCATTCTCAACATCTACAGGCCTCGTGTGGTCGGCGAGTTTCCCCGCCCGGGATTCGATTCGCGTGCACTGAGCCTGATGGCCCAGCCGGATTCGTTCGTTCGCTCCATGAATGACGCGGTGAACTATCAGTTCGGCTTCGATATCTCGAGCTCCTGGGGATATCAGCTGGTCCTTCGAAGCGGAGGCTGGCTGGTCGTGCTGGGTGCGGTGGCCCTGATCGGCTTGAGCACCCTGGTCGTCGTCGATGGTCGAGAAGAAGGCCTGCGAATTCGGCATGGA
>MDSW01197756.1_pt1 | contig 15593 bp, 17 predicted proteins | sample 811171 | NCBI WGS metagenome assembly MDSW01 (sample SAMN05326641, study PRJNA326480) | marine metagenome | isolation source: seawater | place: Atlantic Ocean: North West | collected 2012
TCAAAAAAAACTAAGCTTCAATCAATTAAAAATTAATAAAGATTATAAAAATTCTGCATTTTATGAATTTTCAAAAAATATTATATTTTCTGAAAAAGAGCCTACTAAAACTTATCTTAGTCAAAAAATATGGAATAGTATTAAAGTTAAAAATGTCTTAGACGAGAACTACAAAATAAAAGAAATATTTTTAGAGGGCAATATTTTTCATTTTAGAGATTTTTTAAATTATAAAATTTTCCTATTTAATGGAGAATTTAAAAATTCATCAAAATACCAGTTGAGAAATTCAGAATTTAAATTCTATTCAGTTATAGACCCTAAATTAAGTGAAATTAATGATAATTTTTTCTTTAATTTATTTAATATTCAATATTTAATAACAATGCGTTCAGAGTTGAAAGAAATTGATAAAAGTAGATTTAAAAAAAAAGCATCAATCAAATTAGAAAATGATGAAATAATATTATATGAGTTAGATAATAAAGATAAAATTGTCTTAAATAAAAAAGATATTTTCGTCAGTAATTGCAAAAAAAGTCCAAAAATACATTGTTTGCTTAACTCAGATTTAGGTTTAAAAAAAGCACAAAATTTGAAAATTACCAGAGCAGGTTTAAACAAATATAAGATTTTAAACAATTCATCTGAAACAAAAAATTATATTCTTCCATTTTTATACGATACTGGATGGAAATCTGATTTAGGTGTAATTAATAATATTGAAAAATCACTAATGTTCTTAGAAATTAAACCAAATTCTACAGTTCATATTTATTACGAAGATAATTTAAGATCTGCTCTAAGGCTAGTCTCTATTTTTTGCTTCTTTATTTTGATTTCAACTGTTATCAATTATAAAATTAAACAAAAAATTAAAAGAAAAAATTAAATTTCTTATTATGAAAAATTTGAATTTTATTACAAGAAATATTGAAGAACATAAAAAAGCTATTCAAATTATATTTAAAAAACCCTTTTTAATAAAAATATTTACTGCAGCTAAAATTATCTCAAATTCTATAAAAAAAAATAAAACAATTTTTTGGTGTGGGAACGGCGGTAGCGCTTCAGACAGTATGCATTTATCTGCAGAGCTCATAGGAAGATTTAAAAAGAAACGAAAACCTTTTAAGTCTGTTTCATTAGCGAATGATGCTGCTACACTGACTTGTATTGCAAACGATTATGGATTTGAGAACATTTTTTCTAGACAAATTGAGGCTCTTGGAAGTTCAGGAGATGTCTTGATTGCTATATCAACATCAGGAAAAAGTAAAAATATAATAAATTCAATTAATATTGCCCATAAAAAGAAAATGAAAGTAATTACTTTACTTGGAAATAATGGCGGAAGGTGCAAAAATAAAAAAAATCTAAATCTAATAGTAGGATTAAAAACTACTTCAAGAATACAAGAAATGCATATTCTTATTGGTCATATTCTATGTGATCTAATCGAAAATAATATAAAACAATAAAATTTGTGGTTATTGTTCAAATTTTGAACATAATTAAGTAAAATATTAAAAGACAAATTTTTTGAATTTTAAAATTTTATGATTTTAATGAAGAAATTAATATTGATTTTGAAGAAGATATTTAACTCAAAATTTTATTTTAAATCTCCACCTAAGAAAAAACTAGTCGTATTTGACGGTCATAGTTTTGAACATTTAATCCATGTGCTTAAAAAAGGAGAGTGCATTATCCTCGAAACTAGATTTGAAAGAATAAATAAATTTTATATTAATAAAAACATTATACTTAAAACAATTAAAAACGAGAATAACAATTTTTTAAGTTCTTATCTATTAGCAGTATTAGATGAGATAAATCCAAAAGTAGTTTTTACGTTTATTGATAATAGTTTTAGGTTCAGTGAGTTTTCAGAGATAAAGAAAAAAAATTATGAGTTTGTTGCTTTACAAAATGGAGCAAGATATGAACATAAAATTTTAAATGAGATACATAGAAAAAAAATTGACAAATTAAACTTTAAAAAATTTAACATTTCCCATTTTTTTTGTTTTGGCAGTTATGAAATTGCAGATTATAAAAAATATAATCAAAGTATAGATAACTTTTATCGCGTCGGTAGTTTAAAACTTTCAAATTATATGAAAGCAAAAAAACAAAAAATTAAAAATAAAGATTATGACATTTTGTTAATATCAGATGCTAATTGTTGGGATAAAATTCTAGACAAACTTAATCTACCAATTCAAAAAGCTATTATTGATTTAATAAAATATACAATAAAATTTTCAAAAAAATACAAATACAAAATAAAAATCGCCGCTAGAAGCTTTAAAAATGATTTTGAAGATGAAAAAGAGTTCTACAAAAAATTTTTAAATAAAGAAGAGTTTAACTTTCTTTTAGAAAATATTTTTTTTAGATCTAAAAATTACAATACCTATAGAATAATGGAAAAAAGTGAATTAGTAATTGGCACAATGTCAACAATGTTAAGAGAGAATTTAGCTATCGGAGGTAAAACTCTTGCATGTAACTTTACTCAATCAAAAATATTTGATTTTCCAATCAAGGGAAAATGTTTCTTAAATCAAAATAAATATGAATATTTCGAGATTAGAGCTAGAAATATTCTAAAGATTTCCAAAAAAGCCTTTCATAGCAATATCAGCAAAGATCCTAAATATATAATTGATAATTTAAATACAGATCGTCTAGTAAAAACAAAACTTAGGAAAATTTTAGAAAAATAAAGATGATAAAAAATTTAATTTTCGATTTAGATGGTACTCTAGCAACTACTCACCAAGATATAATCTCGTCATTAAATCATGCTTTAAGTTTCATGAATATTAAAAAAAAGATAAACAAAAAAATTTTTATCAATAGTGCAAATAAAGGTTCGAAATATATGATAATGCAAATTACTAAATTGGGGAATAAAAAGATAAATAAGATAAATACACTGTTTTTAAATCACTATAAAAATAATATTTGCGTAAAATCAAAAATAAAAAAAAATTTAGAAAGTTTCCTTAAATATTCCCGAAGAAAAAAAATAAAACTTTTTGTCTCAACAAATAAATCAGAAAAAAATGCAAAAATCTTATTAAAAAAATTAAAAATTTTAAAATATTTTAAATTTGTAATTGGTTACGATACTTTTCAATATAAAAAACCAGATCCAAAACATCTTAAATACCTGCAAAAAAAATTTCCATTTAAAAAAGACGAAACTATTATGATTGGGGATAGTGAAATAGATTTCAAGCTAGCAAAAAAATTTAATATAAGATTTATTTTTGTTAGAAATGGATATACAAATAAATCTTCTTTAGAAAAATTAAGTGAACATCATTTTTCAAATTATACCAAACTTATCAAGATACTAAAAAAGCTTAATTAAATGGCTTTTTTGTTCAATTATTGAACAAAATGTTCAATTATTGAACAAATTACTAGACATTTGTTTTAAATTACCTTAATTTCAAATTATGAGAAAAATTATTAAAATAAAAACTGATAAACTTTTTACTGATATTACAAGTCAAGTTGCCTCATTCTCAAAAGAGTGGGGAAAATCAGGATTAGTAAACATTTTTTCTAAACACACGACTTTTTGCATTTGGTGCTCAGAAAATGAGGTATTACATAAAGCTGACGTGAGATTTTTTTTAGACAAAGTTGCTCCTAGATGGAAAAATCCTGAAGGAGACCAGCAAAATATTAAATATTTACATGATTTGATTTCTTTACGAGATGAAGCGCCAGAAAATGAGAGAATTAATGGCCATTCTCACATTAGAAGCATGTTTTTTAACTCATCTGAAACAGTACCTATAGAGAAGGGAGATTTAATTTTGGGTGAATGGAAAAAAATCTTTGGAATAGAGCTAGACCCAACAAGGTCTAGGGAAATTGTTTGCACATTTATTGAATCTTAACAGAAATGTTATTTTTCATCATTATAAAACATAATTCAAAAAGAATAAAAAAAAAAAATTTTAAGATACTTGGAAAACTTCCTCTTTGGGAGCATTTAATTAAATCACTAAAAAATCAAAAAGTTTTTATTGATACTGATAGTGATAAAATAATAAAAATATGTAATAAAAAATACAAGTGGGTAACTGCTTACAAAAGAAAAAAAATATTTATTGATATGGAGTTAAAAAAAAATTCGAGTCCAACTTTGTTAATGATAAAAAATTTTTTAGATAAGTATGTAGGTAAAATAAATGAAACAATAGTAACAACTCATGTTACATCACCATTTATTAAATTAAATACGATAAAACGAGCCGCAAAAATGCTTAGCAAATATGATAGTATTGCTGCAATTACTAAAGATTATAACTTTGCCTGGATTAAAAAAAAGAATAAGATGATTCCAGTTAATTTTAGTCCTAAAGTTGTAACAAAAACTCAAAATCTAAATCCAATAATTCAATCAAATGGAGCTTTTTTTATATTCAAAAAAAAAACTTTTTTAAAATACAATAATAGAATAGGAAAAAAACCATATTATTATGAAATTAATTTTCCTGAATCAGTTGAAATTGATACTCAAGAAGATTTAAAATTAGCTAGAATGATATGCAAATAATAGATGTAACATTAAGAGACGGTGGACATGTGAGGGAATTTAATTGGCCGATAAAATTCGCTCAAGATCATTATAAATCATTATGCAAGATACCTAGCATTAAATATATTGAACTTGGTTACTGGAAACAAACTTCAAAAAGTAAAAACACTTTCTACAATCTTAATTATAAAAAAGTAGAAAAAATAACTGGCAGGAAAAAACGCAAAAATGTATCAATAATGGTAGATTTTCATTATTGCTCAAAAAATTTGGAGGATTACCCAAAAAATACTCAAAAAGAAATCGCGATGATAAGAATTTGTTCCAGAAAGGAAGATATACCGGCCGCATTAAAATTTGGTGAAAAACTGAAACAATACTCAAAACTTAATGTCAGTTTTAATATTTTTAACTCTACTAATTATTCCGCAAGCGAATTGCTCAAAGTTTGTAGATTAGTATCTAAGCATAAAATTGATTACGTTTATTTCGCAGATACGCATGGTGATATGGATCTTGAAAAAACGTATCAAAAATTTAAAAAACCTTTAAGTATTTTGAGAAAGTCTGGAAAAAAAATTGGAATGCATCTTCATGATCATAGTGGAAAAGGATACTTTAATTATAGACAATTAAAAAAGTATAAAATTAATAAGTGTGACTCATCAGTAAGAGGTATGGGAAAAGGATTTGGAAATTTACGTACGGAACAAATAATAGAAAAAAAATATTTTAATATAGTTGGCCACCTTATTAAAAATTATAATGATCTGTTAACTATGCCCCAAAACATTTATACTTTAATTACTTCTAAATTTGGAATAAGTGATAATTATGCTTCAAAAGCCAAAAAAATAAATTTAGACATAAAAACTTTTTCAACCATTTGCAGTAAAATTTCTGGTAAAGATAAAGACAATTTTAACAATAAATATTTTAAAAAGAAATAGCTTTGATTTCAAATAAGAAGATATTCATTACTGGATCATCATCGGGACTCGGAAGAGCATTAGCGATAAGGTTAGCTAAAAAAAATGAGATTTATACTTTAAGTAGATCAAATTTTAATCATAAAAATGTACATTCACTTAAATGTAACCTTAAAAATTTAAAATCTATAAAACCAAAGCTACAAAAACTTTTAAGAACAAAAAGAATTGATTATGTGATATTAAATGCTGGAATATTAGGTAAGATAACCAATATTAATAAAGTTACTTATGAGAATATTCAAGAAATTCTAAAAATAAACGTTTTTGCAAACAAAGAAATATTAGATTTTTTTATCAGTAAAAAATTTTCTTTAAAGTCAGTTATAGCTATTTCATCAGGAGCAGCTCTAGCACCAAAAATTGGTTGGTATTTATACTGTGCATCGAAATCTGCCTTAAAATTCTTAATAGAAAGTTATGCTACAGAATTTAAAAAAATACATTTTATAAATATTTCACCAGGACTCATTAAAACAAAAATGCAGACCCAAATATGCAAAATAAATGATAAAAAAATATCCTCAGTTAAAAAGTTTAAATACCTGAATCGTCATAATAAAGTTCCAACACCAGATGAGGTTGCTGACAATCTTATTAAAAAAATAGGTAAATTTACCAAGACAAAGAGCGGTGGATATTTGGATATAAGAAAAAAATAATTAAAGGCTTTACTGTTCAAATAATGAACGGTATATTGTTCAAAAAATGAACAAAAATAAAATTAAAAACGAACATTTTGAGATATTAAGAAAAATTCAGAAGGAACCTTCTCGTAGTCAAAGGGCAATGGCTACAGATTTAGGTTTTAGCCTAGGAAAATTTAACTATTGTCTTAAAGCACTTCAGGCTAAAGGATTAGTAAAAATAAATAATTTTAAAAAAAATCCAAAAAAATTAAATTATCTTTATATTTTAACCCCTAAAGGAATAGCAGCAAAAACTGAACTAACAATAATGTTTATGAAAAGAAAAATGAAAGAATATGACGAGTTAAAAAAAGAACTTAAAAAAAATAAAAACAAAAAGGAGAAAAAAAAATAAATGAATTATAATCAAATGGATAAAAACAAAAAAACAGATTCTATTAAAAAAGATTTTGAGCAGAAAGGTTTTACAGTCATTAAGAACTTTTTCCCAAAGAAAAAAATAAATTTTATAAAAAAATCATTATTTGAATATGTAAAAAAAAAACAAAAATACATGAAAAAAAGAGAGATCCATCTTGCAAAGAAATCGGATATGATTAACTCTATTCACAATTTAAAATGGCCTTACGTAAAAAAAATTTCAAGATCTAAAAAAATATTATCAATTTCAAAAAAATTACTAGAGGGTGATGTAAAAAGTTTTGGAGCAGAAGTTTTTGCCAAACCCGCTAAAGTTGGAAGACCAGTTCCAATACATCAGGATAATTTCTATTGGAATGTTGATGACGCAAAAGGACTTACAATTTGGATTGCGTTAGATAAAAGTACAAAAAAAATGGAGCAATTTTTTACTTTGAAAAAAGTCAAAGAGTGGGTCTAATAAATCATACTGCCTCTAACGCTCCAGGCAGTTCTCAAAAAATAAAGAATAAAAATATTTTAAAAAAATTTAAAAAAACTACCCCAGAATTAAATGAAGGTGATATTCTTATACATCACTGCCTTGTTGCTCATGGAAGTAGAAAAAATGACAGCTCGGATAATCGAGCCGGATTGACTTTAAGATATATTGGAAAAAAAAGTAAAATTAATCAAAAAGCAAAAAAGAAATACGAACTTTCATTGTCAAAACAAATGAATTAAAATATGCCTGGTCATGAATTAATTGATAAGAAAGAGTTTTTAGAGATAAGTGATCTTTTTAAAAAAAGCAAAACTCTTTTTCGAATGGGTTTTGAAGATAAAAGAAAAGGTATCTTCAAGGTAAACGAATTTGAAAAAAAATTTGCTAAAAAGATTAATACAAAGTTCACTTTAGCTGTATCATCTGGAACGGCAGCTTTAAGAGTAGCGCTTGCATCTTTAAATTTAAAATCTACCGATGAAGTTATTACTCAATCTTTCACTTTTGTTGCTACTGTCGAGTCAATTGTAGAAGCACGGGCAATTCCAGTTTGCACTGAAATAGATGATACTCTTAATATGTGCCCAATAGATTTGGAAAAGAAAATTAATAAGAATACTCGAGCAGTTATAGTAGTTCACATGTTGGGCGTACCAGCAAAAATGAGCGAAATTAAAAAAATTTGCAAAAAAAATAAAATTATTCTCATAGAGGATACAGCATGGGGCTGTGGAGCAAAATTAAATAACAAATATCTTGGTACAATTGGAGATATAGGAGCTTTTTCTTTCGATTTTGCAAAAACTATAACTACTGGGGAAGGAGGGATGATATCTTTTAAGTCAAAGAAACTTTTTGATTTAGCTAAAGCCTGGCATGATCATGGTCATGAGAACAATCCCAAATTACCCAGATGGGAAGATAGTAGAAAAAGTAGCGGGTTTAATTTTAGAATGACTGAAATGCAAGGTGCTGTGGGAATAGCACAACTTAAAAAACTTAATTATATAGTGAAAAATCAAAGAAAAATTTATGACTATATTTGGAGTAAAATAAAATATTTACCTCAAATTCAAAAAAGATCATATCCAAAAAATAGCTATATTTCTGCAGATGCATTAATTTTTTTAGTTAATAATAACCATCGCGCAAAAAGATGTAGAGAAGAGTTAATTAAAAACAAAATGTCTACAAAAATATTACCCGAAGCATTTACTTGGCATTTTGCTGGAGAATGGGACCACATTAAACAATTGAAGATAAAACATAGAAATTTAAGAACAGCTTTTCCAAAATCAAGAAAAATTATCAAAAGAGCAGTTTCAATTCCTATAAATCTCAAAACTTCAATCTTAAAATTAAATACAATTTCAAAATCTATTATTGAAGCTCTTAAAATATAATTTTAATGAAAACAAAACCAAAATTATCAGTGATAGTGCCTGTTTTTAATCAAGATAAGTATTTAGCAAGGTGTATGAGATCTCTTTTAAACCAGACTTTGCCTAAGAACGATTATGAAATTATAGTGATAAACGATGGAAGCACAGATAAAACAGAATTAGTTTTAAAGCAATTTAGCAAAGAAATAAAATCATTAAAAAATAAAAAAAATAAAGGGTTGCCTTATTCTATAAACAAAGGGATAATTTCTTCTCAAGGAAGATTTATTGTAAGAGTCGACTCTGATGATTATGTAAACAATCAATATCTTAATATCTTATATACTTTCATAAGTGAAAATTCAGAAATAGATGCATTTGCTTGTGACTATTATCTAGTAGATGACAGAGAAAAATTCCTTACAAGGAAAAATTGTATAAAATATCCAATTGGATGCGGAATTATATTTCGGGCAGAAAATTTAATCGAATTAGGTCTTTATGATAAAAATTTTTTAGTTCACGAAGATAAAGACCTTAGATATAGATTTGAAAAAAAATTCAAAATTAACAGAATTCCATTACCTTTATACAGATACAGACAACATGATGGCAATATGACCAAGAATAAAAAAAAACTTAAAAAACATTATAAATTGTTTAGAGCAAAACATTTTAAAAAATGAGCATTTTCAATTATAAAAAAATTAAAGATGGAAACTCAGTTTATATTATTGCTGAAATAGGGGTTAATCACGATTGCTCATTACAAAAAGCAAAAAAAATGATTTTACTTGCAAAAAAAAATGGAGCAAATGCAGCCAAATTTCAAACTTATAAAGCGGATACAATAGTTTCAAAAAACTCCCCAGCTTATTGGGATACTAAAAAAGAAAAAACAAAAACTCAGTATGAGCTTTTTACAAAATTTGATAAATTTAATGAAAAAGAATATGTTTCTTTAGCTCAATACTGCAAAAAAATAAAAATAGATTTTTTATCTACTCCTTTTGATGTTATCTCTGTAAACTTTTTAAAAAAATTAGTTCCTGTATTTAAAATTTCCTCTTCAGATATTACGAATTATGAACTGTTAGAAGCTGTAGCTAAGACAAAAAAACCTGTCATCTTGTCTACAGGGGCTTCAAATTTAGGAGAGATTAACTCAGCAATAAAAGTACTAAGAATTAGTGGATGTAAAAAAATTATAATTTTACACTGCATATTAAGTTATCCCACAAGAGACGTGAACGCTAATTTAAATATGATTAAAGGACTTAAGGAGCACTTCCCAAACTATATTATAGGATACTCAGATCACACTCTACCAGATAAAAACATGGTAAATCTAACAACAGCTTTTTTACTTGGAGCGAAAGTTATCGAAAAGCACTTTACATTAAATAAAAACCAAAAAGGGAACGACCATTATCACGCCATGAACTCTAAAGATTTAAAATTATTTAAGTCAAATTTAGATAGAATTAAATTAATTCTAGGAAAAGATAATTCAAAGAAAGTTGTAGCATGTGAAAAAAAATCAAGACGATTTGCTAGACGCTCTCTTGTTTTAAAAAATAATCTTAAAAAAGGTCAAAAGATTAAAAAAAAGGACTTAATTTCTCTGCGACCAGTTAAAGGAATACCCTCAGAAAATTGGAAGATCGTTCTAGGAAAAAAAATTAATAAAAATAAAAAAATTGGAAATCACCTACTTTTTAGTGATGTAGTTGGATTAAAAAAAAAACAAAAATATTAAATGAAAATTCTTTGTATAATACCTGCTAGAGGTGGATCTAAGGGCATTCCAAAAAAAAATTTAAAACTTTTATTAGGAAAGCCCTTAATTTTCCATACATTGCAGACGGTAAAAAAACTTAAAAAAAAGATAAACCTTACTCCAATCGTTTCTTCTGAAGATAAAAAAATTTTGAATTATTGCAAAAAACAAGGTTTCGAAAGTGATTATATAAGGCCAAAAAAAATAGCACATGATAAAAGCAGGCTCTCATCCTGTGTAAAGGATTTAGTTGATTTTTATAAAAAAAAAAGAAAATCATTTGACACTATAATAGTGCTTCAACCAACAACTCCTTTTAGAAAAATTTCTGAAATTGTTAAGGCAATTAACAAGCTAAAAAAAGAAAATCTAGAATCTATCATGAGCGTGACTCCACTTAGAGAACATCCAAATGAAAGTATTATCTTTAAAGGGAAAAAGTGGAATTATTTAGTTAAGCCTAAAAAAAATTATTACGGTAGACAAGAATTCTCTAAAAAATACTTTTTTATAGATGGAAGTTTTTATATTTTTAAAACAAATTTTTTTCTAAAAAATAAATCTTTCATTAGCTTAAAAAAAACCTACCCATTTATCCTAGATAGAGTTTGGCCAATAGATATAGATTATGAAGAGGATTTATTACATGCAGAAATAATTATGAAAAACAATAAAACAAAATTATGATAATAAAAATATATAAAAATTTAAAATCAAGAGACAAAAGATTCTTTGAAATTCTTATCTTCTTAAATACCATACTATTTTTTTTTGAATTTAGTTCTTTGTCCTCTGTTCCACTATTTGTGGCATCAATAATTAACCCTGAGTTCACTAAAGAAAAAATGATAATTATTTTTAATTATTTAAATATTAAAAGTAATTTTTCCAACACTGATTTACAAATATTTTTTGGAATATTAACAATATCATTGTTTTTTATTAAAAATATTTTTTTTGTTTTTACCACTTTCATAAACGCAAAGTTTTTTAAAAATTATAAAGTTAATTTATCTAAAAATATTTTTAATTATTATTTAGAAATTCCATATGAAGATTTCGTTAAAGAAAACCCTTCGAAATTAACTAGAACTGTAAGCGAGGATGTTCAAGGTTCTTTTCAATATTTAAATAGTTTTTTTACACTGATAAGAGAAACCTCTGCTCTATTAGCTATTTTTCTATTGTTGCTTTATGTGAATTTTTTAATGAACGTTCTAATTTCTATTTTTTTACTACTAATTGTTTTTACCTACTTGAAAATAATTAAACCAATACTTAAAAAGTCATCTAAATCACACCAGGAAATTAGAAAAAAAAATATACAATTAATTAATGAAACTTTTGGTTCACTTAAAGATATTAAGGTTTCTTTACAAGAAAGTTATTTATTTGAAATATTTAAGAGCCAAATAGATGGTCTTGAAAATAATTTAAAAAAGATATTCATAATTGATAAAATGCCCAAAGTAATTTTAGAAATAATTTCTTTATCAGTAATTATAATTATTTTTTTATTTTATTTTAGCTCGGAGAAATCAGTTGAGATGATATTACCAACACTGTCTTTGTGGGTTGTTTCTTTTGTCAGATTTATCCCAGCATTTAATGGTTTAACAACTGCGCTAAGTCAAATGAGAATCAATAAAGTTTGCGTAGAGGCTGTATATTCGTACTTTAAAAAACAAATTAAAATGTCAGATAAAAAGAGTATAAATTTAGACAAGAAACTTTTTTTTGATAAAAGTATTAATTCCGAAATTGATCTTCAAAATATCACATTTGGATATAGAAATACTAAAATTAACCCTCTTAAAAATATAAATCTAAAAATTCAAATTGGAAAAACCGTCGCCATCACTGGAGAGACTGGTTCAGGTAAAACTACTTTGTTTTTAATTTTACTTGGACTATTGAAACCTAATGAAGGGGAAATAAAGTTTGGAAATAAAAGTATATTTAGACACCTCAATGAATGGAGAAGTTTACTGGGCTATGTTTCTCAAAACGCTTACCTTTATGATGCGAGTATTAGAGATAATATCATTTTTGATTACAAGCAACATTCAGTTGATGAGGTCAAGTTAAATGACTCTATTAAGATTTCAGAATTATCAGAAACTATTAAAAAAACTAAAAACGGTCTTGATACTATAGTTGGAAACGATGGTCTCTCACTGTCTGGAGGAGAAAAGCAAAGAATCGCACTTGCAAGGGCATTATACAAAGATCCCGAGATATTACTGATGGATGAATTTACTAGCTCACTTGATGAGAATACAGAGTTAAAAATAATTGAAAATTTAAGAACTATTTCTAAAAACAAAACAATTATTTTTATAACCCATAGAAAAAATACACTTAATATTTGTGATGAGGTTTATGAATTAAAAAATGGGCAGTTAAATATTGTTAAATAAAAATAATCAAAATCTATAAATTTATGAGAGAAAAAGTATTAATTCTATCGGATAAAAAAATAAATATTAAAAGAGATAAGAATTATTTTCACTATCTTCCGTTGTACAAAAATTTACAAAAACCTAATATACATAATTTTACTAAAAAAATTCCCAATAGAAGAGAAATTTTAAGACGATACAGTTTTTGCAATAATAGATATAAAAAAATGATTATTTTTTTAACGAAAAAATTGAATGAAATTCATAAAGTAAAATATAAAAAAGTTTTTTGGGAAATATATTTGGGTCCTTGGCTACAGGAATATATTAGACTTTGTTACAAATGTTATTTAAATCTAATAGATATCAGAAAACAAAGAATTAAAAAAATTATTGCTCCAAATTATAAAGCATTTAACTTTACATCTCTAAATACCTATAATTTCAGCCGGTTACAAAGTAATGAAGAGTGGTATCTAAATTTTAACTCAAAATTTGTGGATTACTTCAAAAATAAAAGCTTAAAAATAAAATTTTTAAATCAAGAAAAAAAATTTATAAAATCAAAAAAACAAATTACAAATAAAAGATTTATTTTTAAATTAATTAATAAATTTGGATATATCTTTAAAAAAAATGATGATGCATTTATTTCACATACTTATTTACCATTTTTTCAGGAAAAAAAACTTGAATTTTTGTTTAATCAAATTCCAACTTTCTATATTGAAAAAGAAATACTTAAAAATTTCTATAATAAAAATCTTAGAAATAAACTTTTTGGAAAAAAAATTAAGCAATTAAGTTTTGATGGTTTTTTAATTAATAATTTGAAAGAATTTTTACCATTGTCGTTTATCGAAAATTTTGATGAGATAAAAAAAGTTAGCAAAAGTGATATATTTCCGCAAAAACCTAAATTTATTTACACTTCAGTTTTGAATCAATATGATGAATCATTTAAACATTATTTAGGTCAAAAGTTCTCTAAAGGTGTAAAGTTCTATATTGGACAGCACGGAAATAATTATTTTTCTAACATTCATCTCAATGATTCAATTTGCTTTAAAAATAACTCAAAATTTTTATCTTGGGGTGTTAAGAAGAAGAAAAAAATTACTCCCTTATTCAATTTTAAAGTTTTAAATAAATCAATTTCATATAACACCGGTGGTAATTTCTTAATAGTATTAAATACATTAGAAAACGTGGTTAATAACTTATTCTATGATCCTCAAATTATTTATGAAGACAACGTTAGGATAATAAAACTTATTCAAGATTTAAATCCTGATATAAAAAAAAATGTCTTAATTAGACTTCATAAGTCGTATTACGAAAATTTTTTAGGGAATAGATATATCGATTTATTTAATAACCTCGGAGTTAAAATTGATAAAGGTGACATTAAAATAGAAAAATTAATTAATAACTCTAGAGTTTGTTTATTTAATTATGATTCTACTGGTTTCTTAGAAAATTCATTAAATAATGTTCCTTCAATGATGTTTTTGAATAAGTTTTATTTAAATTCCATTAATCAAAAATTTTTAAATAAGTATAAAATTTTACAACAAAACAATATCTTATTTGATGACCCAATGAAGTTGCAGAAACATTTGAAGAAAATTTGGAATAATGTGGATCAATGGTGGTTAAGCGTTAAAACTGTTAATTGTTTAAAAAAATTTAATAAAAATTTTAACTTAAAGCCTTATAAAAATTCATTATTAGAGCTGCAAAATTCTTTAAAATATTAACTTAAATTATTTATGAAAAAGAAAAAAATATTAATTATAGGCGGAACTGGATTTTTAGGATTTCACTTTGCAAAATATTGTTTAAAAAAAAAGATAGACGTCACAAGTTTTTCAAGAAAAAAACCAAAAAAAAACAGATATTTAAAAAAAGTTAATTATCTTTATGGAGATATATCAAGAGAGAAAATTGTTTATAAAAAATTAAATTCTATAAGCAAAAATATGTATGTTGTGAACTTTGGTGGAGAGGTAGACCATGGTAGAAAAAAAGAAACTTTCAGAAGTCATTACATAGGAGTAAAAAATTTAAGTAATTTTTTCATAGATAAAAAATTAAAAAAATTTTTACAAATCGGTAGCAGTTTAGAATATGGAAAAATAAAATCACCTCAAAAAGAAAATATGCCAGTTAAACCAGATTCTAATTACGCAATAGCAAAAAATAATGCAACTAATTATCTGTTAAAATTACATAAAAATACAAAATTACCTGTTGTAATTGTGAGACCTTATCAAGTTTATGGTCCTTACCAAGACCTGAATAGACTTATACCCTTTGTAATTCATAATTGTTTAAAAAATAATAAATTTCCTTGTTCAGATGGAAAACAATATAGAGATTTTTTATTTGTAGAAGATTTTTCAAAAATAGTATTTAAGTTATTATTTAACAAACGTTGTGCAGGAGAAATATTTAACGTAGGTTATGGAAAAGCATATAATGTTAAAAGAGTGATTAATTTAATTCAAAAATTGGTTAATAGAGGTTCTCCGCAATTCGGAAAAATCAATTTAAGAAAAGAGGAAAATTTGTATACATTTCCTAGTATTAAAAAAATCCAAAAGTTCATTAGTTTACCAAAAAATAAAAAATTAAAAGATGGCCTAATAAAAACAATTAAATTTTATAGAGGAAGTAATTAATGAAAGTAGTTATATTAGCAGGAGGATTAGGGACAAGGCTGTCAGAATATACTCAATCTATTCCTAAACCTATGGTAAAAATTGGTAAGCTGCCTATAGTAGTTCACATTATGAGTCATTATCTAAAGAATGGCTTCAAAGATTTTATTTTAGCTACTGGTTATAAGAGTTATGTTTTTAAAAAATATTTTAAAAATTATAAAGCTGAAGGTAAGCCATTTAAATTTTCAGTTAA
>MDSW01044669.1_pt1 | contig 15591 bp, 13 predicted proteins | sample 811171 | NCBI WGS metagenome assembly MDSW01 (sample SAMN05326641, study PRJNA326480) | marine metagenome | isolation source: seawater | place: Atlantic Ocean: North West | collected 2012
CGATGTCATTCCGTATGCCGAATTCCGTGTCGAGTATGCAGAGCAGGAGAAGCACGATGTGGTGGAGTTGTGACTGTTGCTCGGTTGGATCCTATGCGGTCGGAAATACCGCGAACATCGGCACAACGAGCACTTATCCCAGCGTGACATCGCTTAACTAACAAGCAGTGAGAATATCAAACTCCGAGGGACTTGAAACGTATCAGCCAGGACGTTGCACTCGTTTTGACTTCGCTTGCTATCGAGCGACGCGTGTCTTGTGTTTGCGGGTAACGACGATGGAGCCTGCGGACGCGCGTCCCCTACGAAGAAGAGCGGACTGAACACGAGGCATGACATGACCCGCTGCGGTGGTCTTCCGTGGCACACAACCGGGACACAAATATGAGCACATCGCAATTTTCGGAAAGAAAGAGTATCGAGCAGGTTGAGGAGGGGGTTGAGTTGGCCCCCAAGTTCGATGAGCACGGCCTGATCCCCGTGGTCACGACGGATTTCACATCGAACGAAGTCCTGATGCATGCTTACATGAATGCCGAGTCACTGATGAAAACCATTGAGTTGGGGGAGGCCGTCTATTGGAGCCGCAGCCGAAAGTGCCTGTGGCACAAGGGCGCGACGAGTGGCTTGGTGCAACGCGTTCGCGAAATGCGAATCGATGACGACCAGGATTGCCTTTGGTTACGGGTGGACGTTCAGGGCGGGGCCAGTTGCCACGTGGGCTATCGTTCTTGTTTCTACCGAGCCGTCCCCTTCGGTGATCAGGCCGGTCAGCCCCTTGGATTTACGGAGCAGCAGAAGGTGTTTGACCCCCAGGCGGTCTACGGAGATACCCCAAATCCGACCCGACTGTGAGCGGCATCAGAGGCCAGAAACAACACAGAAGGCGTATGCAAGTGCGTTCTCATAGGGCTTGGGTCTCGCCACTGGAAACCACCGATCCGGTCGCAACGCGAAGGTGGTTTGCAGGGGACCGAGGCCGTTTAAATGTGTTGCTTGGATAACTACCAGAATATGGAATAACGATTTTTAGGAGCTCACGTGAGCCATGCCTTTCATCGTATTGCGTGGCCCATGATGGAGGAGGACACAAACGCTGATGAGATCTGCAACCACAGAATCCATTGCTGCCTGGGATCCGGTAGTCGTCAGGGAATTTGCCGTCGGTGGTGCTGACGTCCTGGTGCTAGAACGCCGCCCACTGGAGCACATACGTTCGGCTATCGAAGCCGGCCGCTTCCGTGAATATCTGGCACCGGTTCGACGTCAGAAAGTCGCTTTTGAGGTCCGTGCGGGTTTGGGCGAACTTCAGGTGAAGTCGCCCGAGTTGGCGGCAGATATTAGCAGTCTCGTGATCTCGTTTCTGGACCAGTTTGAGTTGCAGGAAGCGAGACTTCGAGTCGAGATTACGCGGACACAATCGTGCCCAAAGTTCCATTGCGATAACGTCCATGTCCGTCTGGTTACGACGTATTTTGGGCCGACCACGGAGTATCAGTATGCGGGCGACAGTACCACGTATGTGGCACCTCGCTTCGGGCTGGTTTTCCTCAAGGGACATCGGCACCCAAGCCACCGGGACGCCGTACATCACCGCTCGCCAGAGGTACCCGTTGGCGAAAAGCGTCTGTGCGTGGCAGTTGACTACTGAGCGTTCGGCGTTGCAGCGTGGATCTCAGCACGCTGAGAAAGGTTAATCTGGCTTGCCACTAGTGATGACGCTTATGCGAGGAACCCATGATGAATAACGGTGATGTTATCCCGGCCTCTTACAAGGAATGGCGCCACTGTATTGAGGTGCGTGGCAGAATACGCCTGACACCAAGTTACATCCGCCAGCGCTTGTCAGAAATACAGGATGACGAGCATGTGAAGACTAAGGAATTTGTCAGGCTTTACGGCAGGGAGCACTTGCAGCGAATCATCGCGTGGTTTCGTCGAGCAGCGGAGGAAATGTCGGGGGGCGGAAGTGACATCTAAAATTTCGGTTTTCCCCACCGACTTGGTTATCGGCTATGGAAGTCGTGGATTGCCGTTGGTGTTTGCCAGATGTCGTCATGGTAGGTGATTTCCGAGCGTGGTTACCACGGCGCCTGAGCCTGGAGCGGACCCTGGAACGGATCTGCCTCAGTGGGACATCCGCTCACACCAAGCTTCCGCTGCGCTCGAGCCGATGTTTTGCGCAACGGTTACTCAAACAACGCGGTTGTATTCCCCGAATTTTTCTGTTGAGGTGCCATTGAGATGCCAAGTTACTCTGATACGCGAATGCGCCGCAATCGTCGGCACGCCTGGTCGCGGCGTCTAGTCTGTGAGAATCAACTGTCTCCCGCCGATTTGATCTGGCCGATTTTTATTCGCGACGGCGAAAACGAGAGAGAGCCCGTGCCTTCGATGCCGGGAGTCGAACGATTGACGATTGAATTGGCAGTGGAAGCCATTGGCAATGCGAAGCAGTTGGGTATACCGGCGGTAGCACTGTTTCCGGCGATCGATCCCGTACTGAAGACGCCGAATGCCGAAGAGGCATGGAACTCGGAGAATCTGGTATGTCGAGCGGTACGGGCAGTCAAGCAAGCGCACGGTGATGAGATCGGTGTGATCTGCGATGTGGCGCTGGACCCGTACTCAAGCCACGGGCAGGATGGATTAGTCCGTGATGGTTACGTCGTGAATGATGAGACAGTCGAAGTCCTGTGTCAGCAAGCGGTGGTACAGGCGCAAGCGGGGTGCGATGTGATTGCGCCGTCCGATATGATGGATGGTCGCATTCGAGCGATCCGTCGTGCCTTGGATGAGACGGGCTACGAGCATGTGCAAATCATGGCGTATGCTGCGAAGTATGCGTCGGCATTCTATGGCCCCTTTCGCGATGCTGTCGGTTCGTCCGGCAATTTGGGCCGCGGCGACAAGGAGACGTATCAAATGGATCCGGCCAACACGAATGAAGCGTTGCGTGAAGTTGCGCTTGACCTGGAAGAAGGCGCTGACATGGTCATGGTCAAGCCGGGTATGCCGTACCTGGACATTGTCTACCGAACCAAAGAAGCGTTCGCTGCTCCGACTTTTGTTTATCAAGTGAGTGGTGAGTACGCCATGATCCAAGCGGCAGCAGCCAATGGCTGGTTGGACGGTGAACGAACGATGCTGGAAAGTCTGTTGGCTTTGAAACGGGCTGGGGCCGATGGCATTCTGACCTACTTTGCTTGTGAAGCGGCAGAAATCCTCTAGAGGATTTCCCGGAGGCGCATGGCGTGATCCAGGGACCACAACGGTGATGCAACGCCATTGGCTCGCACTGCCTTAGATTTTGATCTGGACGCGAGTTAATGCACTCCCATTTCCACCAGCAGGTGCTTGGCCTGATACGCTTCTCCAGTTACCCAGAGCACGTAGCGGATGTCGACGCCAATCGATCGGCTGTAGCTCTGGTTCCAGGCAAAGTCATTGATTGTGGCTTCGTAGGCGCGATCAAAATTGACTCCGACAAGTTGTCCTTGGGCGTTGAAGATTGGACTTCCCGAATTGCCTCCCGTTGTGTCGGTATCATACAGAATCGCCACGGGCACTTGGCCGAGCGTTTGGTGCGCAAACCGGCCAAACTGCTTCGCTTTGTAGAGATCTAAGATGCGTTGTGGCGTGATGAAAGGGGCTTCGCCAGTGGTCTTGTCAACAACGCCCTTGAGCGTCGTGATGGGAGATTTGTACACGGCGTCCTCGGGCGAATAGCCACGGATGTGCCCCAACGTCATTCGCAGGGTCGCGTTCGCATCCGGTACAAAATCGCGTTTCAGGAAGGCCTTTTTTACTTCGATCAGCGAACCATAGAGCTGTCCCAGGCGTCCGTCCCTGGCTTTGCCGCGTTCGCGAAGTTCACAGTAAGTTGGATACAGGGCGACAATCAATTGGAGGAACGGATCGTTGCTTGCTGCTAACTCCGCAGGTGTCTTATTCAAAGCGTCTGTCAAGAATGCCTTGCTGTCGAGTTGGGTAGCTTGGTACAGATGGTCGACGAAGGCTGGAATACGATCGCGATTTGTCAGCACATCCGCAAGCGGCTTGAGTTGCCTGGCCTCCGGGACGTTAGCCAAGCGTTGTAGCATACCGGTCAAGATGATCCGGTCTGTCGGTAGGTGTAAATCCTGATGACTCAGAATGAGCCGTTGGACCGTTTGGTCGAAGTTGCGGTCCATGTACGCCGTTTCCCGTTCTAAATCGTCTTTTTGGCGTTCCACAGCGCTATCGTAGATCAGGAACGCGAATGATAATGTGCGACAGGCAGAACGCAGGTGCTCAACGTGAAATTCCAAGGGAGCCTTCTGAGTCATCTCGGCGTAGACGGCTGCAATGTCATTCAATAACAGACCATACTTCTCTCTGCGTGCAGGGTCGTTCATGATGAACTCCTGCAGTTTTTCTTCCTCCGCGGCGCGGTGAGCGACGATCTGTGCGCGTTGTAAGCCCTTGAGTTGGCCGCGAGATCGTTTTTCGACGTTGGCGAGCGAGCGCGAACGCGACGTGTGTTTCAGCGCGACGGCGCGGTCGTTCTTGCCCGCCTCATCCATCGTCGCAATCTGCCAGCTGTAAAGTTCGGCGATGTGAGGTAGCCTGACTTGCTCCTCGTAGCGCAGGAATGCTGCCGTTTTGTGCCGAGCTGTCCGGCCAGGATAGCCCAGCAAGAACACGAAGTCTTCCTCGTTAACCCCTTGGGGCGCTACTTGAATGTGACGCTTGGGACGATACGGCACGTTGTTCAAGTCAAAGTCAGCCGAAGACCCGTCGGGTGCCACATAGGCCCTCATGAACGAAAAATCACCCGAGTGCCGTGGCCACTCCCAATTGTCGATGTCACCTCCGAATGCGCCCACCGAAGCTGGGGGACAAAAAACCAGTCGGATGTCCGTCAAGTAAGTATAAAGAAACAGAACGTACGTCTTGCCAGCAAACATTTCAGCGACTTCGGCTCGTTGTCCCGAATGCTTCCCTTCGGCTTCCTTTTCGAGCTCTTTGCAGCGTTTCTCAATCGCTTCTGTCCTTTCGACAAAAGTCATTTCCTCCCGCACGACACTTAAGACCCGGGGTGAAACGTCCTGATAGGACTCGGTGATGCGCACGGTGTAGCCTTTTGCGGGAATCTCCATGCGCTGATTCTTCGCAGAAAAGCCGTCTTGCAATAGATCGCGCGCGGGCGTGCTGGCGCTCTGTATGGCGCGGTAAGCGCAGTGATGATTGGTAATGATCAGCCCCTGCGACGAAACGAACGAACCCGTGCAGCCATTTACTTTGCAGATGCCGTCCACCAGACACTTCTTGTTCGGGTTGAACAGATCGTCAGGGTCCATTTTCAAGCCGCGTTTTGCCAAATCCAGCTTCGCAAGCTCACTGATCGGGTACATGCCCTCATCGCCTCGGGTCGACGAGAGGAGAATAACGAGGATCAGTATCGGAAGTAATGTTTTCATTTGGAGACATTCCCTTCTCACGCGGACAGCTGCGAGCACGAATGATGTTGATGGACTGATTGTGTGATTTTGGCTGAGCCAATGCAACTGATTGCCAGGCAAAAATAACGCACCGAAATGTACTTGAACACAAATACTCAATAGTGCATATTCAGTGCACTTGCAAAAGGGATGCATGACGGGCCATACTGTCGTGGACGAATGCTGGGCCACGCCGCAACCAAATCACGGGGCCGGCAGCGTACGCTCCCAACGCTTGCGGGAGCAAAGAGGCGATAATGCACCTGGAGCGGATCGGGAGTCTACTGCAACATCCATGTCTGGTTTAACGAAGATTACCGGTGTCAGCGGTCGTGGCGCGACGAACTTTGTCGCTGGTCAAGTTCGCAACACCTGGCGTCGATCTCCTGGAATCGGCTCGTCTTCAAGCGATCTTTTCGACCATGCAGCACGACGGTGCAAAGTCACTGGCGATATCGCAGGTTCTCTGGGATCGACGGGCGGCGCCACCTCGGGCGACACCAGGCAGCGCTGGTTGAGAGGTGATCCCAGCGAGAATTTGCCATGTCTGCCTAACTGGGGTCGACTTCGATGCGACGACCGTTGTCGGCGAGTTCACTGACGGCAAACGCATGTTCCGCCTCTTTCTCCTGCTCACACACAACTCTTTCAGCCATCACTCACATGACGCCACTCGAAGAACTACGGCACTCCGCTGCCCATGTCCTTGCAGCAGCCTTGCAACGGCTCAACCCCGAAACCAAATTCGATATTGGGCCACCGACCGAGACCGGATTCTACTACGATGTCGATAGCCCGAAGCCTCTTTCGACAGAAGACTTCGAGGCAATCGAAACTGAGATGAAGCGGATTATTATCGAGGATCAACCCTTTGAGCGTCGTGTGGTTACGCGCGAGGAAGCGCGCGGGTTTTTCACCGAGCGTGGACAGGCCTTCAAGCTCAAGCGACTTGACGATATTCCCGCGGAAGAGACGATTACTTTCTACGTCAATGGCGACTTCACTGATCTCTGTGCGGGGACGCACGTTGAAAGTACGGGTAAGATTGGAGCTTTCAAACTGCTCAACATTTCAGGCAGCTACTTTCGTGGTGACGAGAAGCAGCCACAGTTGCAGCGCATTTACGGCACGGCGTTTCCTACCGCAGAGGAACTTGATGCCCACTTGGTGGCCCTGAAAGAGGCCGCTCGCCGCGACCACCGCAAGCTCGGCGCACAGTTAAAGCTTTTTCGCCTCGACTCCAGCATTGGCAGTGGCCTGCCCTTGCTCTTGCCGCGCGGTGCCACGCTCCGCGCCGAGCTCGAACGCATGCTTTCGCACAAACTTGAGGACTATGGTTACGAGCGCCTTTATTCGCCGCATATCGGCGCCATCGATCTTTATAAAACCTCGGGGCACTACCCCTATTATGCCGAGAGTATGTATCAACCGATCCGCATTGATGAGCGAGAGTTTCTCCTCAAGCCAATGAACTGCCCGATGCACATTCAGGCTTACACTTCAGAGCCGCGCAGCTATCGCGCCCTGCCGCAACGATATGCAGAATATGGCACCGTCTATCGAATGGAACAGAGCGGCGAACTGAATGGGTTGGTGCGCGTGCGTGGCTTCACTCAGGACGACGGTCACGTCTTCTGCACCCCTGACCAATTGAAAGATGAGTTCAAGAGTTGCCTCCGCCTCGTTCAAGAGGTGATGGCCGTTTTTGACCTGGGGACAAAATGTCGTGTTTCCCTGCGTGACCCGGATAATCTCGAAAAATACGTTGGCGAAGACAGTCTCTGGGCGCCAGCTGAAGCTTGCATTCGCGAAGTCGTTGACGAACTGGGCCTGGAACACACGGTCGGTCTCGGTGAAGCCGCGTTCTATGGCCCGAAGCTTGATTTTATGGCCCTTGATGCTCTGGGGCGATCGTGGCAACTCGGAACGATCCAGGTCGATTTCAGCTTGCCCGAACGGTTTCAGCTCGAGTTCATCGGAGCTGACAATCGGCCACACCGTCCGGTCATGATTCATCGGGCCGTCTTCGGGAGCATCGAGCGTTTTCTTGGTCTGCTGATTGAACATTACGCTGGTGATTTCCCACTCTGGCTCGCACCCGAGCAGATCCGAATCATCACGATCGCCGACGCGCAGGTTGCCACCGGGGAGGCTCTGCTGGACAAGTGCAAGAAACTTCGGCTGCGCGCAACGCTTGACGACTCCAGTACCAAGTTGGGAGCCAAGATCCGACAAGCTGAGTTGGAGAAGATTCCTTTGATGGTCATACTGGGGAAGCGCGAAGTTGAGAACGACCAGGTCGCAGTGCGCAGCCGCACAAATGGCGACGAGGGTGTTGTTGCAAGCGAGGTTTTTCTGGAACGTGTCAAAGCGGAAGTCGCCAACTACGGGTTGGATTCGTAAACACGTGTGCGATGTCACAAGAACATTTGGAGAAGAGACGCTCATGAACCTGGAAATTATGCGTCGCATTAAATTTTGTGCGGGACACCGTCTTTACAAGCATGGTGGTAAGTGTGAGTTCTTTCATGGCCACAACTATGTCGCCGACTTTTACGTCACGAGCCATGAAGTCGACTCTGTCGGCCGGGTGATCGACTTTGCTGAACTCAAGTCGCGTTTCAAAGGTTGGCTGGATGAGAACTGGGATCATGGGTTTCTCCTCAATGAAACAGACGAAAATGGCCTTCAGGCCATTCAGTTGGTCGAGCCTTCCAAGTACTACGAACTGCCTTACAATCCGACTGCGGAAAACATGGCACGCTACTTACTGGAGGTCATTTGCCCTGAGCTATTACATGACACCAATGTCCAGGCAACGCGCGTCGTGATTTGGGAGACGGAGGAGTCCTTTGCGGAGGCACGTTTGTCGTCTACCGAGGCTCCAGCACAGTCACCGGCAATTGCCTCCGTTACGGTCGGAACAGATTGACTCCCGTTGCCCAGTCAGCGTTGAGGATCCGGTAAGGCCGTCTTGAGAGATCCCTGAGTGGCCGTTTTAGGGAAAGTTGAACCGTTCCCGTGATTGCATTCCGGCTGAGGTCAGAACGCTGTTGCTGGGAAATTTCCTCTGCCAGCGGTCGTTGCAAACAGGACGAATCCAATGATTGAAGATTTTCAGAAAAAGACAGCTCTACCGGACATCCAATCAACGCGAGATGAACGAAATATCGCGATCGATAAGGTGGGGGTGACCGCAGTCAGCTTCCCGATTCAATTTGCATCGTCGAGCGAGTCGCTGGTGACGCCCGCGCAGCATACGATCGCGAACTTCGACTTGTTTGTGTCCTTGCCCAAGGACGAACGCGGGACGCACATGTCGCGTTTCCTGCAAGTGTTACACGGTTGGGACAGGCCGCTAAGCTACGACGCGCTGCGTGAGCTCAGCGAAAGGATACGTGGAGAGTTGCAAGCAGAAGCGGCACACCTTAAGGTGCGTTTTCCCTATTTTGTCGAGCGGGCAGCGCCCGTAAGTGGTGAGCCCGGAAAACTGCAGTTACAGGTCGCCATTGAGGTGGAGACTGGTCGGCAATGTGACCTGGTGCTAAACGTGAAAGGCCCTGCTACCAGTTTGTGCCCGTGCTCCAAGCAAATCTCCGACCGAGGAGCTCACAACCAGCGTTGTGAGTTGAATGTGAGCCTGAGGTTGCAACCGGGAACATCGATGTTCGTCGAAGAGCTGTTTTCGCTTATGGAACAAGCCGCATCGACGCAAGTCTTCCCAACTCTGAAGCGACCAGACGAAAAATGGGTTACCGAAGCTGCTTATGACAACCCCAAGTTTGTCGAAGACATCGTTCGTGACTTGGCCGTCGTCTTGAACTCAGACGAACGCGTCGTCTGGTATCGTTGCTCGTCTGAAAACTTTGAATCAATTCATCAGCATAACGCCTTCGCTGAGGTCGAACTGGATAAACGCATGAACGACTAGCCGACTTGGTTGGTTTGCGTATGGCACCGTGTGCTTCGCGTAGACGTCGCCAGCGATCTAAAAAGAAGAATGCGGCAGGTCGCGTTGACGTATCCTGTGCACGCTCAACCCGAATTCTTACCCAAGGTGACGCCTTGCCGCCTATCAGGTTCATGCGGCACCAGTCAGGAAGCGTGCCGTAGCGCCTGATCGCAACCTGAACACGAATCGTCTTGGCGCCAGCCGTTACGTGGTCTGGCAGTTTCCATCGTTCTCTTTTGCCTGCTTCGACAAAGAGGCGACGCGATCGATTGCGGCACACATGTGTTGGCGGTCGACCTCGTGAATATCGAATGGATCACCAACGTGGTTCAACATCGTTAATGTCAATCGTCCGCCCAGATGCTGCCGGAATTCTTCCAGTCCTTCCAGCAGCGTTTCCGTCTGCTGAAGCTCGGGGCACTGAAGACCGAAGCCCAGGTCCAGAAGGCACTGAATCACTTGGTCAGCCACAGCTTCGGGAAGGTCGTGGGCGAGTGACGAATACACGGTGTCAATCGCCACGCCCATCGCCACGGCTTCTCCATGGCGAAGTCGAAATTCGCTCATCGCTTCCAGCTTATGAGCAGACCAATGGCCATAGTCCAGGGGACGTGCTTCCAGCATCTCAAAAGGATCGCCCCCCTGCGTGATGTGGTCCAGATGCAGTTCGGCAGATCGACGGATCACGGGCAAAGCGACTGCCATATCTCTCTGCCCAATGTGTTTGGCGTTCTTACACAGTTCGGCAAACAGTTTGGGATCCTTCAGTAGCGAAACTTTGATCGCTTCAGAAAACCCGCTGACAAAATCTCGATCGCTGACCGTTGCTAAGAGGGTGGCGTCGTTAATGACGGCCCAGGGTGCGGCAAACGCACCCAGCCAGTTCTTTTTATGAAATAGATTCACGCCATTCTTGACACCAATCCCGGAGTCATCTTGGCTCAGTGTCGTCGTTGGTAATCGCACTAAACGCAGTCCGCGATGGGCGATTGCGACGGCAAAGCCAACGGCATCCAACACCGCACCGCCACCAATCACCACGACATAGCTGCGACGATCCAAGTTAGAAACGTTAAAGATCTTCAGCATCCGTTCGAGGATGTGGATCTCATTCTTAATCTCTTCGCCACCGGGAACCACTTGCAAATTGCCAACACGTTCAACGTGACTGGAACGTTGAGCACAAAACTGTTGGACTTTGGTTCGCAGGTCTGGGTGCGCTTCGACCACATTCGAGTCAGCCCAGAATTGCACGCGCGCAGGTTGTCCGTCCGCGCATTCCAGCAAGTCGGCCAGGACCTGTTGGTCGGCGCCGAAAATATCGTGCGTGAAACGCAAACGGTGAACAAAAGGAACGGAAAACGGTGCGTCGACACCTCCGGTATATGGATCGGTTGTCACGATACACTCCTGTCCCGCGGTGATTCTACAGACTCCGGCGAAACTTTCATTTTAAGGTCCGTGAGTTGCCAGGGAAAGTCGCGCATTCAAAAAAGATAACCGCGTGCAGCGGTACTTCGGCAAGTTCAGGCGAAACTTCTGGAAATCCTGGCCGGGAATGGAATTCGAATTACTGGATAATCGGTCGTGACGCGCAATGTCCCGCCGACTCTTTTTTGGGGGGTGGCTGGCTAGCTTTGATCGTTTGCGTCAAGACCTGTGTAGGTCAGTTTCAGTAGATCGCGGTGTGTTGCTGGAGCAAAGTTCTAGACGAAGCCAAAACGGAAACAGATTGCTCAATGAATCTGTCAACCCATCTGAACGGCTATTGCGCTGGGGTAGACCTAGAGTGACTGTAAGTGAAAGTCGTCGTCAAAGAATCACGTTTCTTTTTTCGAAGTCATTACTCACCTCCGCCGCATCCTCCGCCGCATCCTCCGCCGCATCCTCCGCCTGAGTCTCCGCCTGAGTCTCCGCCGCCGCCGAAGTCGCCGAATGATTCGCTGAAATCGCTAAACTTTTCTTCGACGGAGTCAAAAAAACCACCAAGCCAACCGTCATTACTTCCACTGGAATCGGTGATTTCAGCTTGCGTAGCTTCATGTGCGGCGGAATCGTCCACAGCACTTGAGCCGTCGGTAATGTTATTGTCCAAATCGGCGTTGATATCTAACGCGTCGAGTTGGGAGGCTTCGACGCTGGTGTCGACCTCGCAAATCGGTCTTCCGGTATCGTCTACAATGGTGCAATCCGAAATCGAAATATCGCTGTCGTGGCATTGGTGACCCCATGCCCACGTGTAGGCTGACGCGTTTGCATGACTAGAGTGGTTGCTAAATAGGTGTCCGTCATCATGATACGAGTCAGCATAATAGTGGGAGCCGCTGTTGCCTGAATCATGTCGATTTCGTTGGCGGTTGGTTGGCCGTACTATTTTTACAGCCGTACTGACTTGTACGTTGTCGACATGCATATGCTGGTGAATAGCAGCTCGCATCTGCTCCACAATCGCATCGAACGCGGTCTTGTGCATTTCCACAAAACGATCGTACTGTTCTTGAGAATCAAAGACGCCAGTGATTTTGAAATTTGTGTTGTCGTCCTTCAGGTTCGCAGCGTCCAAGGCGGCTGCAAACCCCGTCAACTTGATGGTAATTGGATGTTGTCCGATGGGATGTGTGCGCAGGATTCGAATGTCGATCAAGCAAGTCAGGCAATCGGTGTGATGTTCGAGAATGAGATTTAGTTCTTCGAAAACCCCTCCACTCGTCTTGTTTTGCTCTGATGTCACGAAAGCATCGAGGGCCATCTTTAGGTCATTCTCTCGCCCTTCTCGATCTTCATAAAAGATTACATCATCCTTGGACAAGCCGACAATGTTGTCGATTCCCATGCTGCGCATTACTAGATTTACTTGCTGGAGAATAGCAATAGCGCAAAAAGTCTCTCGCTCTTCCGTTGGTGATGTGAGGCCCGCAGACATGATATGGGCGATGCGAGCAAACCCTTTTGTTGGTTTGAATTTGTCGATTTCAGTGATTTGGGATGGATCTATTGTGATTGTAGATTCGAAGAACATTGGTTTTTCTCGCTTAAAGTAGAATCAAATCGTTTCGCATGCGCCACACTTCTCTTGCATGCCGCTCGTTGGCCAAAAGTTAGGATCTGGCGTTCCGAATTGTCTTTCGTACTGTGTTATTGTTTCTTTGTACTGTCGCCTGTTTTCTGCGTTTGAGCCTCCGGGTTGATGGTGAATATATCGGCCACAAATTGCTTTGCAGAATGCGCAGTAAGCCTTGGTGCAGAGAATGAATTCGTGCCAGGCAAGATCAACACGATGGGAGGGTGTCAGCATTCCAGAATCATTGGTCCCCGCCAAGTACAGGAACCGCACCACTTCTTGAAGTGCAGAGGGCACTGCGTCTGCGCCACACTCAAGCGCATTAGAGATTTTCTCAATCAAAATAGGATTCTCGTACAGTAGTTGGTCTGCCGTTTCAGTCAGGGTTTTGGTCGACGGTAACATTTTGAAAACTCAGATTTACCAGGCAGAATTACGGAGCACCGAACCAGTTGTCAAGCATCCATTGATAGCGAGGCGGTTCGCTTTCCATAAGCTTAAGTAAAGCCAGGTTAACATCTTTGCGAATGTCACTTCCTACGGGGAACGTAATTCCATAGCCTTGTTCAGCGAAAGTTGGCCCGACGATGGCCAATGTCGGCGCATTTCTTGGAACGTGATACCTGAGAAGCGCGATATCGTGAACAGCAGCGACGACTTCTCCGTTAGCTACAGCGCTAAGCGCAGCTTCGAGCGTGTCTTTTTTCACTAATTGCATGCCGCGTTCCTTCAGCGTGCTTTCTGCGATAGTGTCAGATACGACAGCCACTGGCCGATTTCGGAGGTCATTTGGTGTGCGAATATTCGAGTTAATTTGCTTTACAGTGAGTGCTGAGGTGAGTGAGCCGACAGCAATTCCGAATAAGATGATTCCTGTTATGATCACTAGCACTCCAACAAAGCGAGTCAGAGGCTTGCTAGGTGCAAAATCACCGTAACCGACCGTAGTCATGGTTACCACGGTCCACCACATCGCCTGACCGAGACCAACGAGCCAACGGTCATCGAACGTATTGCCTCGCCCTCTCTCGATAAACCAAATGGTGTTCGCGCATATAGCAAGGAAGATGGCGACCCAAAAAATAGCAAGGTGCAGTTGTCTTGACTTTAATGCATCCCAGATTTGAAATCCGCTTCCTTTTGCTTGTGTGGCGATTCCTAGACCACCTTGGAAAAAGGGGATCGAAAAATCCAAAGTGCGTTCTCGTTCACTGGTGTACGATGTTGCGGAAATTCCGAGATCAACATCGCCACGGCTGACGGCGCCAAGGTGTTCAGTGAGGTCATCGTGAACGACGAATTCAACCGATCGAGGCGGAGTCATCTGAGCAGCAACGGCGTTGATAAGGTCGATTGAAAAACCAGAGATTTTCTCCGAATTCTCATTAACAATGACAAAGGGAGCTGCTGGCTTGACTCCTACAACCAAGGTTGCTTTGTCTCTCGCAAGTTGACCGTTGCAGACGGTTGCATGTCCAAGGAGGAGAACTCCAACGAACCTTGCGATAGACCATTCGTTTATTAACACTAATGATAACCTCCAAAGATCAAAAGTTCGTGTTTTACTGACTAAGAAACTTGGATGCATATCTGTCCTGACACGTAGCCACGGCGATAGTTTGTGATGCTTATGATTTGGCTTTATGAGATGTGCTTAAGAAGGCATTGGAAAGTTGCTGGCGGTGTTGGTTTGACAACTTAGCGTTGCCCGAATCCCATTTTGATTCCTTCTCACTAGCAGATTAGGTGGTGCCTCTGCTGTCGCCGACCTTCGAAGTAATAAACACTGCGGTTCGATAAGTTTGCTAGGTGAGTTCAGGTGGCAATGAGTCCAAGGAACAGATCGGCGATATTCTAATGTGTCGCTTGTAGCGTCGTCGACTGGATGTTTAACCGAGCTTTAACGACTCTCGAGTGTTGCAAAACGGCATGCATTGCTCTTGTATTGTAGTAAGAGCAAGGTGTTGGGATTAAGTAGTGCACAAATAACCATGTATACAGGCTTCATGGCATGTCTTGACTATTAGGCTTGGCAACTCTGAGAGTGTTGTTAATAAGCTCTAATTGCAATGCGCTGAGGAACAATGCAATCAATCACAGCGAGTCAAATGCCTCGTGTTTACGTGATAAAAACAGCGACACTGCAACCTGCGGCAAGTCGCATAGGCTCGCAAGAACCAAACGCACCGCTTGAAGTTGCATCACCAAGTGATGGGTGCAGCGGTACGCATTTCCCGGCGTGATGGCAAGAAGTTCACACTTTTCGAGAAAATTCGTGGCCCGAATTGTCTTCGGCGCCCGCAGGACCGAGTAGGCACGGAATGGAACGAGGGCGCAGCAATGCCCCTCCTTGATTCTGAGTTGTGCCTGATTGGCTGGCGCGGGGCCGGGACTTCCAGGAACATGTTTCACCGCATGCTCGAAATCCCGCCCTTGCCGAAACTCCGGCGTAAGCAAAGGAAATCTACGATGCGAACCGTCTGTGGAAAAGTGGTGTTGGAAATAGCTGCGATCTCCCCGATCCAACGTTGGCCCCGCGGCGACGCGATGGCGACCTGTTCCAGGTTTCGGGTGACGTCGATGTTGACGTGGATTTTGCTTTGTCTCAGCACATCGTTGGTTTGCTCCGAGGACATGCCGCAACCCATCCGACGACACGCAGACGCGATCAAAGCTCTCAAGATTACAAAATACTCCTATCTGAAATACAAGCTGAATGAGCGCGGTGAGGTTGTCGAGATTTCGCTCCGGGCACCGAAGATCAATTTCATCAGTGATGACGCACTTCGACCTCTCGCCGAGCTGGATACCTTGAAGTCGTTAGATCTTGCAAGTTGCGCGAATGTTACCGACAAGGGGTTGGAGCACTTGGCGACATTGAATCATTTGGAAAGACTCACACTCGGGAGAAACAAGATCCATGGGGAAGGTCTCGCATCGTTGAAGAAGCTGACGAAAATGAAGTCTCTGGTGCTGGGCAATCCGATCTCCGACGAAGAGCTCAGGCATCTCGGCAACTTCCAGCAGCTTGTGCAGCTATCACTTTATGGGACCCGTGTTACGGATGCCGGAATCGATCACGTGGCGGGGCTGAC
>MDSW01206439.1_pt1 | contig 15591 bp, 10 predicted proteins | sample 811171 | NCBI WGS metagenome assembly MDSW01 (sample SAMN05326641, study PRJNA326480) | marine metagenome | isolation source: seawater | place: Atlantic Ocean: North West | collected 2012
GATGCAGCTCCACCATGACTTGAGTATTTAAGTTTAGTGAACATTTTGATATCAAAATGTTCACTAAACTTAAATACTCAAGTCATGGTGGAGCTGCATCAGTCGGTGATAGATTAGTAGGTTCAATATCGGGCGCAACTGGTATTGTAGTATATGATAATGGTTCAGATGCAATATATCTTCAAGACGTGGTTGGAGAATTTACTTCCTCAGATGTTATTTCATCAACAGAGGGGACTTTTGGATTGACAGCTGTCCAAAACACTGGTGAAAACTATAGAGGTACTGCAGGTGAAATAAGAACATATAGTATAGACAGAGTTCGTTCATTATCACAATCACCTGAAACATCAGGTAGAGCAATATTTACTGCAGACGTTGACACAGACCAAGATAATACTTTAACAGGTTCAGTATCAATGGCATCTACAAACGTAACAGGTTTTGCAACTAAGTTTACTGCAGAACTTAAAGAAGGTGATATCGTTATTGACGGTGGTGGTAACGAAAGAATTATTTCTTCGGTTACGAGTGATACAGCTGCTGTGTTAACAGCAAGTGTCGGTACTGCAATGACCAACGCAAATGCAACAAGACGAAGAACAAGAATTAAAGACCAAGACCAAACCGCAGCTATCTATGCATGGCCGAGAGATTGGGTTAAAACACATACACCTGACCAAGTACAAGTAAGAAGGTCACAAAACATAACCTTAACTTCTCAAACACTTACTATAACAAAAGGTTCTGCAGAATCATTTTCTGCTAGAACTAATGACAACTATGTCTTCTCAGTAGTAGAACCACAAACATCAGGTTCACCTACATTCTCAGACGGTGACATGATTGATGTTGTAAACAATTTAAGTGGTTCACCTTATACAGAAGCAATCTCAGGAAATAATTTAACATTTAGTGGTTTCCCAGCCGCTGATAATGGTGCTGTTATAAAAGTAACTTATACAGTAGATATTAACTCACCAGTAAACAGGGACAAGAATTTACACCAATCAAGATGTCTATCAGTAGTTAATTCAAGAGCAACAGGTGGTTTCTATGGTACATGTTATGACGACCCAACAATCACATTAGGTGTTGCAGACATTTATAAAGTTCGTGCAATATATGAAGGTAATGGTTCAACCGCACCAAAACCACCTTCGGGAACTATTACAGAAACAGCAAGTCCTGCTGTTGCATTCCAAAATTTTGAAGTTATTAAAGGTAATACTTCTGACGCTCGTGCGGTCATTATAAACTATAATGGTTCCACAAACAAGAGTTACTTCTATTATGTTTCAACAAACAAAACATTTACAGAAGGTGAAGTAATTATTGGTCAAACTTCTAAAGCAACTGGTAACTTAACTAATTTTGATGGTGGTGCAATAAATATAACGGATAGATATTTCCTTGACGATGGTCAAAGAGATGGATTCTATGACCTTGGTAAATTAACAAGAAAACCTGGCACACCAGCACCAAGAGCTCAAATACTAGTTGTTTTCGATTACTTTACTGCAACAGGTAACGGTGATTTCTTTGACGTTGAGTCATATACAAGTGCAGGTATTGAATATTCTAATATACCAAAATATATTCCAACTAAAGTTGACTTGGGTGGATTGGAACCTGATGGACAATTTGAATTATCGGACGCAGTAGACTTTAGACCAATAATAGGACAACTTTTAGGAACAGCTACATTCAGTTCAGGAACACCTGACCCTGATAGTCCAATTAATTTAAGTAACACAACTTCGGGTTGTGTATCAGCACCACTTGCATATGCAAGTAAATCATTTAAATCTGCTGTTACAGGTATATCAGCAACAGGTGCTAGTGCAGTAGACGTTCCAGTTGACGGTTCAAATGTAATCGGTGATATTTCATTCTATGTTGGAAGAATTGATAAAGTGTACTTACATAAAGACGGTGGGTTCCAAGTATCAAAAGGTAATCCTTCATTAACACCAATGAAACCTAAAGCACTCGATGATGCAATTGAAATGTTTGAGGTAGTCATACCGCCTTACACCGCAGACCTAAAGAAAGTTAAATTAAAGAGTATAGACCATCGTAGATATACGATGAAAGACATCGGTAAGATACAAAATAGAGTTGCAAACTTAGAAAGGTTAACAACATTATCTCTATTAGAAAGAGATACACAAACAATGCAAATCCAAGACGGAGACGGACTCGATAGATTTAAATCAGGTTTCGTTGTAGATTCATTTAAAGGTCATGCCGTTGGAGACGTTCTTCACCCTGATTATAAGTGTAGTATTGATGCAAAAAATGGTCAATTAAGACCTATGAACTTTCAAAACTTTTTTGATATAGAGTTAGACACAGTCAATAGTACAAACTACCAAAAGACTGGTGACTTAATTACAATACCATATACAACAACGTCATATGTAAATCAGTCTAAAGCGTCTAGAGCTATAAACGTTAACCCATATCACGTATTTGCATTTATCGGAAGTGTTGACTTAACTCCTGCTACTGATATATGGCAAGACCAAACACAGTTACCCGAAGTAAGAATAAACAGAGAAGGTAACTTTGACGCTCTAGTAGCAGAAAGTAATGACTTGGGAACTGTATGGAACTCATGGCAAACAACATGGGTTGGAGAACCAGTAACAACAGGTTCAGAAGTAGTTTCATCTACCAGTGGTTCTTGGAATGGAGACCCTGCTCAAGGTGGTGAATGGCAGCCAGGCTCAGAAACTACAAGAGAAATTACAAGTACACCTGAAACACAAACTAGAAATGGTATTAGAACAAATGTAGTAGAAGATTTCGTAGAGAGTAGAAACGATAGGGTTGTAAGTGTATCTGTTATACCATGGATTCGTGCACAGAACATAACAATTGATGCAGTTAACTTAAAGCCTGATACATTCCATTATGTTTTCTTTGACCAAGAAAATGTAAATAAGTTTACAAGACCGTTTAGTGCAGATTACTCACAGGACGGTGGAACAACTGTTGCTTCAGGACTTAAAACAGATGGTAATGGAAGACTAAGAGCAGTTTTTGAATTACCTAATGATGGTACTGATAGATTTGCTACAGGTCAAAGAGAATTAAAACTTACTTCTAGTTTCTATAATGAATCGAATCCTTCATCAGGTGGTTCATCAGAATTTAGTGCACAAGGATTACTACAAACTAATCAGACAGAAATAACCTCAACAAGAAATGGTAGAACTGTAATACAGTCTACTTCATCAAACCGAGAGATAGCAAGACGTGGTGAGATAATGAACTCCACGGAGACAGATACTGACCCGCCAGTTATAGATACAGACGAAGACCCTGGCCAACCCCCACCACCTACAGGTGGCGGTACTGGTGATACAGACCCAACAGGTTTCCCAATCGAAGGTACTGATGAAGCTCTACCTCTAGATTTTGATTTTGACCTTACGATGTTTGATTTCAGTTTCATAGGTTGGTTTGACCCATTAGCACAGTCATTCTTAGTTGATAAGACTGGTGGTATGTTCATCACAGAAATTGACGTTTTCTTTAAAACAAAAGATGAAAGTTTGCCAGTATCTGTAGAAATCAGGAACATGGTTAACGGATACCCTGGCCAAATAATACTTCCATTCTCACAAGTATCTAAGAATCCTGCAGATGTTAATACTTCTCAGGACGGTTCTGTCGCAACAACATTCACATTACCAAGTCCAGTATTCCTAGAGGAAAACCAAGAGTATTGTTTTGTTGTTCTTTCAAACTCTAACAAATACGAAGCATTCATTTCAAGAATGGGAGAAACAGATTTAGCTACTGGACAAACAATTTCAGGACAACCATATGCAGGTTCATTATTCATGTCGCAGAATGCGTCAACATGGACTGCAGAACAAACAGATGACCTTAAGTTCCATCTTAAGTATGCTCGATTTGACCTGACTAAGATACCTGCAATTAAATTTAACAATAAAGCATTACCAGTTGCAGAATTACAAAACAATCCAATAGAATCATTCAGTGGACAAAACTATGTAAGAATATATTCATATGGACACGGTCTGTATGATGCTTCATCTAATTCTGTAATAGCAGGTGCAACAGGTGACGCTACTGGTGGAATAATAAACTTAGAAGCGGAAGGTGCTATGACTTTGGTTTCGGGGTCTCTACCAGCAAACGGAACTTACTCAGATATTGCAACAACTTCTAGTGGAACTGGAACAGGTTGTACGGTAGACATTACTATTGCTTCAAGTGCTGTAAGTTCAGTTAAAATTTCAAATCCAGGCTTTGGATATAAAACAGTTGATACAATCACAGTAACAAACTTTGGTAGTGCAACAAACGTATTACAAATAGATATTGATACTATAGATGACCTTATTGGTGGTATACCAGTTTCATGTATTAATGGAACATATACTGCTGTTGCTAATATTGATATCGATAGTTACACAGTAATTCCTGACTTGTCTAGTACAGACCTTAAATCGGGATATGTTGCATTATCAAGCACACAAAGTGGTGGTAGTAATGTTACCGCACAGAGAAATTATTATTTTGATTCAATTCATACAATGATACCAAGTATTCAAGTTAAAGATACTCAAATGAATGCTAATATCAGAACAACTGCAATGCCATCGCCAGAAGGTGTTGGTGGAAGTGCATATACTAAAGCAACTACCTCAGAATTTATTACATTAAATGATAACCATTTCTTAAGTCAACCAGCGATTGTTGCTTCACCTATTAATGAAACAAATGAAATGTCAAGCACTAAGTCCTTCACAGCGGAAATACAAATGTATACACCAAGAAGGAACTTATCACCAGTAATAGACGTATCTTCATTAGGTGCGCTTGGAATCATGAACAGGATTAATAATATAGACAGTAGTTCAGACGTACCTACAGGACTTGTATACGTTGATTCTACGGAGCCTGAAGGCGATAACAATGCATTTGTATATTGCACCAAGAAAGTCTCTCTTGCTACGCCTGGCACCGCCATAAAGGTAATGTTAGACGGTTTTAAACCTAATAATACAGAGTTGAAACTTATGTATAAAACATTAGAAAATGATAACTCAACTCCATTCGATGACCTAGGTTGGAAATACTTTAATACAACTGGTGCGCCTGACGTAGCAGTACAAGTTGATTCTAGAAACTTTAAAGAACACAATTATACAGTAGAAGGACTCGCAGAGTTTTCAGCATTCGCAATTAAGATTGTAGGACAATCTACTAGTACATCTAAAATACCAGTAGTAAGTAACTTGAGGGCGATTGCACTTGCAACGTAATTGTATGAGTAAATTTGCAAAGGTAGAGGGACACTCTTATCTAGTAAGAGAAGAAAGTTCAGGTGCAATTATTAATAATGATGTCGAAGGATATCAGGCAGCTATTAGACGAAAGAGAGTCTTTCAAATACAGAGAGATGAAATAAATACGTTAAAGAATGATGTAAGTGATATTAAACAACTATTGAGTGAAATATTAGAGAGAACAAATGGCAAAAACAGTTGACCAATTTAGTACAGTAGAGAATTTTAGAACTCGATATAACGAACTCGCACAAGATTTCGGAGATATCTCTGGCTTAAGAACAGACCTTCGAGGTAATATAATCGATGCTATTAATAGCGTTGAAGATAAATCTTTCTTTTACCAAGAATTTCTTTATACTGCAACTGCGTCACAAACTGCATTTACTGGAGCAGATGCATTTAGCAATTCCTTATCATTCAGACAAAATAGAATACAAGTATACAAAAACGGTGCATTGCTAAGAGTTGGTGATGACTATACTATAACAGGAATACAGTCAGACGGTACATATAATCAAGTTACTTTAACTTCGGGTGCAAGTGTAAATGACAAAATAGCAATACACGCTTTCACTGGTTCATTCTTGACAGTACAAGGTGGTGGTGTAGGTGGTAGTTCTTTATTTACAGAAACTGCAAACAATACAATTTTCAACCATAATAGTAATGGTGTTATATTAAATGCCTCTAATGTTGGTGGAGACGGAGCTGCTGAAACTACATTAGATTCAGGTGTTAATATTCAATTAGTTGGTGTCACAAAGGTTGACGGAAACTTTAGTGTTGATACTGGTCATACATTAACCGCACCAACAATAACAGACGGAACAGGAACATTTACTAGTGGTTCGGGAACTGGGTGGACAAGTATAACCTCAACAAACTTTGTTGGTGCATTGACAGGTAATGCAGCTACAGCGACATTAGCCACTGACGCAACAAATGTTACTACAACTGCAAATAACTCAACAAACGAAACAGTCTATCCCACATTTGTCGATGGTGCAACTGGTTCACAAGGTATTGAAACAGATACAGGATTAACATATAATCCTTCAACAGGAATGTTAACAACTACTGGTGTTACTGCTACCGTTACAGGTACGGTAAGTAGTCTTGCTAATCATGACATTGACGCTTTAGCTAATGTACATAATGCAACTCCAAATGACGGACAGATTTTACAATGGGTTAACTCCAACAGTCGTTGGGAACCTATGGACAAAGATAATTCAGATAATGTCGCAGAAGGTTCATCTAATCTATACTTCACAAATGAAAGAGTAGATGATAGAGTTAATGCATTACTACAAGAAGGAACTGGTATTACATTAACATATGATGATGCTGGTAATACATTAACAATTACAGGTGTAGCACAATATGGTGATGAAGACGTTCTAGATTTCCTTAGTGGTACTGATAACGCATCACATGGTTTGAAAGGTGGAAATGGAATCGACTTAGTATATGATGATGCTGGTAATACACTTACAATACATAGTGATATAGAAAGTGGTAACGGTTTAGTCGCTACCAGTGAAGCTACAGGAGAAAATACTATCGCAGTCGGACAAGGAAAAGGAATTAAAACCAATGCTAACGATGTTGCGTTAGATTATACAGTTACTAGTTCTGCTCCGACAGGAGTTGGTTCAACTGCTGATGGACATTTATGGTTTGTGGTGTAATGAGTGATGTGTAATGGCAGACGAAATCTATATAAATCTTAAGAATGCTCCGACTAGTCCAACCACACAACTAGGCCCAACAGGTACTTTCCAACAAACTTATCAAGGTCAAAGACCTGCAAGTGGAACAACGCCTGCTACAAGGCCTGCAGTGGGTGGAAGTCCTTCTACGTACCAAGCAAACGCAAGAGGAAGAACACCTGTTGTTGGTAGGACTCAACAGCCATTTACGTATCAGGCACGTCAGCAAGGTCAAAGACCTGCTCAGGGAAATACACAAGCAATGTATCCGTATATTGCACGTAAACAAATTCCGTATCCATATGAAGCTCGGACTCAATATCCATTTACGTATCAGGCAAGATATCCATATCCTGCTCGAGGTCAGGTAGCTACACAACAACCTTATCAACACCCATTGAGAGGGCCACATATTTATCAGGCTAGGGGACAAACACCTTATCCGTATACTGCATCGGGAAGAAGGCCAGGCAGAAACCCATCTACATATCAGGCAAGAACTCAGGTAGTTTCAAGAACACAACAACCGTATCCTGCAAATGCACAGGGCCCACACCAAGCTGTGTTTCAAGTTGGCACGCAAGTAACTAAGGGCCCTGGCTCGGGACAAGTCACGATTCGGATTCCTACCACGGCCGCTATACAAGGCCCGTTCTCATATCAGGCAAGGACTCAAGCACTAATGGCTGACGGTCAAATAGTGGGAACAAGACCTGTAAATTACCGATATCCTGTTGATGCAGACAATCAATTTGTCCAGTTTCAAGGCCGAGTGCCAGGAACTACTCAACAGTCCTATCGATATCCAGTTAGTAATAGGACACAACAACCTTATCCTGCTAATGCTCAAACAGCAGTAGCGCAACAACCTTATACGTATGCTGTGCAAGGACAAACACAATATCCTTATCCTGCTAATGGTCGATATAGTTATACAGAGACCCGACAAAGGGTTTTAAGAATTCAAGGAAACTATCAAGCACGAGGAAGATATCCTGCTAATGCAAGAGGACAAACAACGTATCAAGCAACAGGAAGAATACAACAACCTTATCATACTCATGGAAGAACCCCTGCTGTTTATCCGTTCCAGCAGAACTATCGGACCCCTTATCCTGCTAATGCAAGAGGACAAACAACTTATAATCATCAACAAAGGTATCCCTTTACTTACCCTGCTAATGCGATTCAACCGTATCCGTTCCAACAGAACTATCAAGCGAATTACAATTATCAACAAGATTATTCGACTACTAGAAGTATCGGTTCAGTTGCAAAAGTTAAAGGTGTATTCATTAATGACGGTGGAGTATTAAAGAAAATGCAAGAAGTTTACTTTAATAATCAAGGAACAGTAGAAAAAAATCACCAAGCTGTCCCTAGTCCTCAGTTCAATAAAGCATAAATAACAGCATGGCAGCTATATCAAACATATACATAGACCAAGGGACTGACTTTACAGTACAGGTAGATTGTACCGATGCGGAAGGAGCTACTCTAGATTTAACAGGGTATACTCATAACGCACAAATAAGAAAAACCTATGGTTCTTCCAGTGCAACCGCAACTTTCACCACTGCTAACAACGGTAATGGTGGTACGGTCACGTTGACATTAACTGATACAGTAACAGCTGCTATAGAAGCGGGAAGATACGTTTATGATTTAACAATAACAGACGGTTCAGGTACTAAAAGTCGAGTTGTAGAAGGACAAGCGATAGTAACACCTAGTGTAACGAGGTAATATGGCAATTAAAGGACAGTTAAGAGGGACAGGAAATATTAAAGTAGCAACTATGAAAGTTGGGGCTACAGACGTTAATCTATCTACGAAATCCATTCAGGAACTTTCGGACGTAAATGCAACAGAAACAGACGGCGGAGTATTAAAATACAACGCATCTACCGATAAATGGGTAACTGAAACCAATATTGGTTCAGTAGTAACATCTATTGACGGTGGCACTTTCTAATCGTATAAATAGTATTACGACACATCAAGGGAACAACCAGTGAGTTCCGACCCACATTGTGAGTGGATAGGTTTATCATGGAACACCCAATGTGGGAAATAGACTAACAGAATATACGAGGAAAAAATAAATGGCAACAGTTATTCAAATTAAACGAACTACTGGCGCAACTGCCCCTACTACTTCCAACTTATCAGAAGCTGAGTTGGCGTATGTCGAAGACCGTTCCAATGACGGTGCTTCCTCTAAATTGTATATTGAATCTGTAGATTCAAGTGCAAACCCTGTTATACACGAAATCGGTGGTAAATATTTTACAGATATTATTAAAGGTTCCACACCAACACCAGCAAATTTAATTGTTGGTAATGGTACATCCGCTGGTGCAAGTATACAATTAAGAGAAGATTCTGATAACGGTTCTAATTATGTTGCAATAAAAGCTCCCGATACAATCGGTTCAAATGTAACATGGACTATGCCTTCAGCAGATGGTACTGCTAATCAGGTATTAGAAACCGATGGTTCAGGTCAATGGGGTTGGAGAACAGTAACTTCAACAATAGACGGCGCAACTGATACAAACCTAACATCAGTAGCTGACGGTTCAATGTTGTTATATGATACTGGTACGTCCAAATGGATTGACAATATCATGTCAGGTGACGCTACTATGGCGGACACTGGCGTAGTAACAATAGCAAATGATGCGATTACTTTAGCAAAAATTGCAGACGCAGTAATTATTACTGAAGCGGAAGGCATTGCAAGTAATGACGCAGACACAGGATTCCCAACAGCAGCTGCTGTTAAGGATTATGTAGATACTAACGTAACTGCTCAGGACTTAGATATCGCTGGCGATTCAGGTACTGGTGCAATCGATTTAGATTCACAATCATTGACCGTTGCTGGTACAGCAAACGAAATTGATACAGCAGTAAGTGGTCAAACAGTTACAGTTGGATTGGTAGCAAACCCAACAGTCAGTGGTAATCTAACAGTTACAGGTAACTTTACAGTTAATGGAACTACAACTACAGTTAATAGTACAACTACAACAGTAGATGACCCAATCTTTACGATTGGTGGTGATACTGCTCCAGGCTCTGACGATAATAAAGACAGAGGTCTAGAGTTTAGATATCACAATGGTTCAGCTGCTAAAGTAGGATTCTTCGGATTTGATGATTCAACGAGTAAATTTACATTTATTCCTGATGCAACAAATACGTCCGAAGTATTCTCAGGTACAAAAGGTAACTTAGATATTGGTGGATTAGACTTAGCAGGTTCAATCACTAGTGTTGACGGTTCAGCACCAACAGATGGTCAACTATTAATTGGTCATACTTCAAATGGTGATTTTGCAGCTGCTACATTAACTGCAGGTGAAGGTATCGATGTAACAAATGCTGGTGGTAGTATAACAATCGCTGGAGAAGATGCGAGCACAAGTAACAAGGGTATAGCTTCATTTAATGCAAGTGAGTTTACCGTATCAAGTGGTGCAGTATCCCTTACAGCAGTAGACGGTGGTTCATTTTAATTATTAAAATAGGGTAATACATGGCAACAGTCATAACGTTCAAGAAGTCATCGACTCAGAACGCTGTTCCAACGGTCTCAGACTTAAGTTTGGGAGAGTTAGCAGTTAATACTTACCACGGTAGGTTTTACACTGAGAAGAATGACGGTTCAGCTGCCATTGTTGAAGTAGGGTCAAATCCTGCATCATTCACTATTAATGACGCAATCACCTTTCCGACAGCAGATGGCACAGCAGACCAAGTTATAGTAACCGATGGGTCGGGCGCTTTGTCGTGGGCAGACCAAAGTGGCGGCGGAAGTTACGGAACTGGAAACTCCTTTACCTATACACTAACAGGAACTACTACAAGTATAACAGGAAATGACGATGACGGGGCGGCATTATCATACGAAGTTGGAAAGGAATCAGTTTACTTAAATGGTGTATTGTTACAAGACGGTGGTATTGACTACGCAACTACTAGTTCATCTGCAATAACTCTTCAAGCAAATGGTGAGTCAGGTGATGTTGTGGTTGTTAAAACACCAAAGAATCCAGTAGCACTAGAAACAAGTTCTTCCGCATTAACAACGACTAACGCAAACCAAACTATTCTAACTAAAACCTGTAAGGCAATGAGAGTTTCTTTAACAGCGACTCATGCTTCTGCTGGAACTCACTCATGTGAAATCATGTTAGCGAATGACGGAAGTACCTCTTACATATCCCAGTATGCAGATGTTATTACAAATAGTTCATTGTTTACTTTGAGTACAACTCTAACTAGTGGTGAAACTTTATTGAGGGCAACACCCGCTAATACTAACACCACTTTCTATATGACTTATATGAGATTACCTGCTTATAAAGACGGTACATTAGCAGCTACAACAACTTCACAACAAGTAATGGATTCAAATTCAACAGGACATGACGGATTGAAATATACTATTACAGCGACTCATGCTTCTGCTGGAACTCATGCGTGTGAACTTGTCTTATCAACAGACGGAACGAATAGTTACTTCTCACAATACGGTGATGTGATTACAAATGCTTCATTGTTCTCAATCGCTACAGACGTTGCGAGTTCAATGCAACGTGTATTAGTGACACCTGTCAATACAAACACAACATTTGTTTGGGACGTAACGAAGAGAGGAAACTAATATGGCAAAATCATTAGCATTTAAACTTGCAGAAATATCTAGACATATCTATTATGATGCGACTAATGATGATATCGTAGTAAGTAAAGAGATAGTTTCTTCTAGACGAAAGTCAGGTTCTACAACTACTACTGCGACAACTCAAGTAGCTTTAGACACATTCGCACATGGAACATATACAACAGCAAGGTATATTGTATCTGTTACTCAGGGTAGTAATTATCATTCTACAGAGATAGTAATATCTCATAATGGAACTACTGCAGACATTCTAGAGTATGGTGAAATAATGTCAGGGTCTGCTTTAGCAACATTTGCCGCTGATATTAGTGGTTCAAATGCAAGACTTCTTATAACTCCAGCGTCAACAACCTCTACAGTATTTAAATTTGATAGACAATTAGTAGAAGCTTAAACTCCAAAGACCTCTTTCTTATAAATAACAGCAGACATTTTAAATAATGCTGTGAACTGGGATAGTGAACAGTAAACGGAGGCGAACAGCGTGGCTGCAAAAAATTTCATAGTAAAAAACGGACTGACAGTAGGTTCTACGGAAGTCGTAGATAGTTCAGGTCTAGTCCAATCAGCTGCACTAGGAAGTGATTTCAACGAAAAAGTTGACGATAGAGTTAACACACTCCTAACAGCAGGAACAGGCGTATCATTATCATATGATGACGCTGCTAACACATTAACAATCAACGGACAAGTTGGAGACGTGACTGGCGTAACTGCTGGTAATGGTCTTTCAGGCGGTGGTTCAAGTGGAGACGTAACAGTTACACTAGACCTAAACGAACTGACAGCCGCAGCTGTCGATTTAGGTAACGATAGTGTTGCTATTATAGACGCTTCAGATAGTAATAATCCCAAAAAAGAATCACTCGCAGATATAGCTACTGCACAGGCAGGAACTGGTATATCCGCTTCAAGTGGTGTTTTTGCAACAGACTCAATTGCTCACTTTGATACAGACGATTTAGGAGAAGGTTCTAGTAATCTTTATCACACAACTGCAAGAGCAAGAGCTGCTATATCAGCAGGTGGGGATTTATCTTATAACTCTTCAACTGGTGTTATCTCATTTACAAATGACGCTGGTGATATAGAATCTGTTACTGCTGGAGACGGTTTATCAGGTGGTGGTACATCAGGTGCACTAACGCTCGCATTAGATTTAAACGAATTAACAGCTGCAACAGTAGACGTTGCAAACGATTTAGTTCCAATCATAGACGCTGGAGACAGTTCTTCAAAGAAAGAATCAATCGCAGATATAGTCACTGGAATTGCAGGTGACGGACTTGCAGCTTCAAGTGGTGTTCTCGCAGTCGGTGTAGATGATAGTTCAATAGAAACAGACTCAGACGCATTAAGAGTGAAAGCAAGTGGTGTTACAAATGCCATGTTAGCAGGTTCTATTGCAAACTCTAAACTTGCAAACTCAAGTATAACAATCGCTGGTTCTGCTACTGCATTAGGTGGAACGGTACTTGCAAACACGGACGCATTATCAGAAGGTTCAAGTAATCTGTATTACACAGATGAAAGAGTTGCAGATAAAATAGGTGCGATAATGTCAGGTTCAGGTTCAACAACTGTAACCTATGATGACGCAGCTGACACAATTACAATATCTTCAACTGGTAAGACTACAGAAGAAATTCAAGACATTGCTGGTGCAATGTTTACAGGTAATACTGAAACAGGAATTACCGCAACTTATGAAGACGGCGATGGAACTATAGACCTTGTAGTAGGTACACTAAACCAAGACACTACAGGTACTGCCGATAATATTACAGTTACCGCTAATAACAGTACAGACGAAACAGTATACCCTATATTTGTTGATGGTGCAACTGGTTCTCAAGGTGCAGAATCAGACACAGGTTTAACATATAATCCAAGTTCAGGTGTATTGACATCAACACAATTTACAGGTGCATTAAGTGGTAATGCAACCACAGCTACTGCACTTGCAACAGCAAGAACTATTAATGGTGTAAGTTTTGACGGTAGTGCAAACGTAACCACATTAACAGCAGGAACTGGTGTTTCAGTTTCAGGAACAGCAGTTTCAATTGGACAAGCAGTAGAAACATCTAGTAACGTAACATTTGCAGATGTAGCTGCAACAGGGAATGTTGTAGTTACAGGTAACTTTACGGTTAACGGAACAACAACAACTGTATCTTCAACAAACACAACTATCGAAGATGCATTGATAGAATTAGGAAACGGAACATCAGGTTCTCCAGCAAATGACGCAGGTTTTGTTATTGAGAGGGGAGATTCGGACAACGTATTTATTGGTTGGGACGAAAGTGCAGACGTTGTTACCATAGGAACAGGTTCCTTTACAGGTGCATCTACAGGTAACCTAACACATACAGTAGCTAACTTTACTGCAGGTGTTGGTACATTTAGTTCACTAGACATTTCAGGAAACGCAGACATAGACGGAACTCTTGAAGCAGATGCAATTACTGTAGACGGAACTGCATTAGCAGAGGTTATCCAAGACACAGTCGGTGGAATGGTTGGTTCAAATACTGAAACAGGTATTACAGTAACATACGAAGACGGTGATGGAACACTAGACTTTGTGGTTGGGACTCTCAACCAAGATACAACTGGTACAGCAGACAACTTCACTGTAACAGCAAATAATAGTACAAACGAAACAGTATATCCAGTATTCGTAGACGGTGCAACTGGTTCTCAAGGTGCAGAAACAGATACAGGTTTATCATACAATCCTAGTACAGGAATGTTAACAACTGCTGGTATAACTTCAACCTTAACAGGTACTGCAACAGGATTAGCAGGTACTCCGAATATTTCAGTTGGAACAATTGCTAGTGGAGCACACACAATAACAAATGCAACAAATGCTGGTGGTGTATCAAGGAACATATATCAATCGACTTCTGCCCCAAGTGGTAGTGATGGTGCGGTTGGCGACTTATGGATTTTATACTCTTAATAGAGTGACAGGATAATTATGGCAACTGGCAATCAGAAGGTTAAAACGCCTACAGGTTGGAATGCAACTCAAGGTGCTTGGGTCAAAACTCCGACAGGTTGGAATGCGGTAGACCAAATCTACATTAAAACGCCTGATGGGTGGAACAATGCCAGCGGACAAGAAGCAACTCAAAAACCTGCAACAAGACCAGCTACTGGACAACTACAGGCACAAAGACCTGCTACTGGAACAGTACCCGCTAGACGACCTGCAACTGGTAGATTACAAGCACAAACACCAGCCACTGGACGACTACAGGCCCAAAGAGCGGTTACTGGTCAGTTACAGGCACAAAGACCTGCAACAGGACAAACACCTTATCCTGCTAATGCTCAATCACCTTATCCTGCTAACGCAAGACAACCTAGTACGTATCAAGCAAACGCTAGAGGGTCAGGTACATATCCTGCTAACGCAAGACAGCCAGGAACTTATCAAGCAAACGCAAGGGGTAATACAACATATCCTGCTAATTCTCAATCACCATTTACTTATCAAGCGAATTATAGGTTCCCATTCACGTATCAAGCTAACGCAAGAGGAAGATATCCTGCTAACGCAAGAAGTCCGTTTACGTATCAGAATAACGCAAGAGGTAATACAACATATCCTGCAAATGCTAGGGGAACATATCCTGCTAACGCAAGAAGTCCATTCACGTATCAAGCAAACGCTAGAGGTAATACAACATATCCAGCGAATACGACATACCCTGCTAACGCAAGACAACCAAACAGTAGTCGAAGCCCATTTACGTATCCTGCTAATACTCGACATCAGTTGCAGATTCAAATTAAAGGTACTCCTACACACCATAGAGTTCCAATAACTTATCAA